>Ga0194116_10006817_pt1 | contig 12031 bp, 6 predicted proteins | sample TA2MahsurfametaG_4_FD_148617 | JGI IMG/M metagenome (GOLD analysis project Ga0194116, IMG submission 148617) | Freshwater microbial communities from Lake Tanganyika, Tanzania - TA2015008 Mahale S9 surface | ecosystem: Environmental > Aquatic > Freshwater > Lake | place: Tanzania: Lake Tanganyika... | reverse complement strand
CGCCCGTGTTTTCACAAGCCACGGGCAAGCTGCCCGTGCCACTCTTGAGCTCCGCACGTCACCTGACTCGGTGCGGACTGCGAAGTTCCACATCGACCATTCAGCGACGCGAGTGTTTCCAATCGGGCGATCGCACGGCCGAGGCGGGACCCTGCGAGATCGAGCAGCTCTTCCTCACTCCAGCCTGCGCGGATGGCCGCCGATTCGGCCGCCAACATTTCCGAGCGGGTGACCGCGCTCATTCGTCCGATTTATCCTCGGGCACCGGTCGGCCTGCCCTTGGTGGTTTCCTCCGCTTTGCGATAGCGGTCGATGCCTTCGGCGATGCCGCGGGCGATCGCCTCGCGGAACCCGCCGGATTTCATCAGCTTGCGCTCCTCCTCATTGCTGACGAATCCGCCTTCAACCAGAATGGAGGGCAGCTTGCAGTTACGGATCACGTAGTAGCGGGCGAAGCGGGCTTGGCGGTCCTCCGAGCGGGTGCGCTGGATCATCGAGCGTTGGACGTGGTTGGCCAGGTTCCAGCCGTCTTGATTGAAGTAAAACGTCTCGACTCCCTGGACCTGCTGCTTCCAAGTGTAGTTGTAGTGGACGCTCACGAAGATGGCCTCGCGATGGCGGTTGGCGAACTCGACCCGCTGCGGCAGCGTCAGAAACCGATCGTCACGCCGGGTCATCACCGTGCGATAGCCCATCTTGCGCAGGTGCTTCTCAAGCCGCAGCGCGGTGTCGAGCGCGATGTGCTTTTCATAAACCTTGCCCCAGCGGCCGCCCGAGTCGTGACCGCCGTGGCCCGGATCAATGACCACCGTGCGGAATGCGGCCGCCATCGCCGCAGGTGCCAACAGCACGGCGGCGAGACACAGCAAAGAAGTGATGTGTGAAACGGACATGGCTTGCGGGATGAATGAAATGAATGATTAAGAAAAATTGATTTTCATCCATCTGTAAAGAAAAAAAAGTGGGCTCAAATTGGGAAAAATCAGAGCATTTGCGGGCGATCGGACAGTTTTCGGATGGTGGCACGGCGTGCGGCTTCGACTTTCGGGTCGTAGGGTTGACTGTTGACGATCTGGACCGACCCGTCCGGCGAGATCACGAGCCGTGGGTCGCCGGTGCTGGCGAGCTTGTGGAAGTTGCGTTCCACCATTCGGCCTTGGGCATCGATGACGCAGTGACTCCAGATGCTCGGGGTGGTCATGAACAGCGCGTGCATTTGCTGCTGGCGGTCGACGGTGGCGACGGGCTTGCGCAGTGACATCGCGTCGCCGAGCGGGAACGTCCGGACGACCCGGCCGGTCGAGTGATCAAAGATCTGGGCATAGACCTGGGACTTGCTGTCTCCGGTGAAGCTGAGCAGACGGAATTCTCGGGTGCGGCCCGATCCGCCGCGGCCGATTTTCTGCGACCACAGGCTGCGGCCCGGGCTTTGGACAAAGTGCGCGCGGTTGGTGCGGTACGCCCGGCCGTCGCCCAGCGGCGACTGGATCGTGGCCGACACCGAATAGCTGCCGGGGCGCTCGAGCTGGAACATCGATCCGAGGTCGATCTCGCGAGCCATCGTCTGACCGGCGGCGATTTTCATTGGGGCGAATGCCGCGCTGCCTGACGCCGGAATCGAATGTCCTGACCCGTCGGTGCATTCGAAATGCAGCCAAGGAAAACGGCCGTCGCCACGGAACACGAGTTCTCTTCCGGAGTGATTCGTCACCGATAGGATCACCGCCACCGGCTCGCCGGTGAGGTGCATCTTCTTGGGAATCTTGAGTGAAGTGACCAACTGCGCATGGGCGCTGACCGCCATGATCAGCGACGCCACGGCCATTGCCATCGGTTGAAAGACTCGCATCAGCCCCGTGGATAAACGCATCCCCCGCACGCGTCAAATCCGATGAGGTTTACGGAGACAACGCAATCCCGGATGGGGCGGAGGAAAAACCGCTGATTTACAATATGATGACATTGTCACACTCGGGTCGACGAAATTGTTCCTTGTCGCTGACGCGCCCGGAGCTAGGCTGTACCCATCCATCGGATGTTCCCATGATGATCAAACCCAGCCTGTTTCCGGGCATCGCCTCGTTGTTTTTCTCGCTGGTTGGCGCCACACCATGGCTTGCGGCCGAATCCGTGAACATCTCCAACCCGGATTTTGAGAGCGATCTGAGCTCGAACCCCTCGTTTTTCACCTATGGCGAGCTGCGCGATTTTCCCTCCGGCATGCCGAGCGGCTGGACCGTGGTCGCGACCGACAACGCGGCGGTTGCTGCTGGCCTTCAACTGGCGGTGGGCAAGCAGAACCTGGTTCCGGCCGATGGCAACCAGGCCTTGATGATGATAGCGGGTGCTGTGGTCTCGCAGGTCACCGGATTGTCGTGGTCGGATCTCGGCGAGGGCGATCTTCTCACGCTGACCATCGCCGCGGGCGATCGATCGGGTAGCAGCACTGCCACGCCGCGTTGGGCTGATGATTCGTTCATCGGCTTCAGCGACGGGTTGGCGGTCAAGAGCGGCGCGCCCGGCGCGAGCGGATGGCTCGGCAATGTGGTGAGTCAGCGCAGCGCGGTGTCGATGCCACCGAACGGATTCAAGAGCGGCACGATGGGCGATGTGATTCACACCTATCGGGTCGGCGCGGACGATCATTTGCGTCAAGGCGGGGTGGGGATCTTCATCGCGTCGCTCGGCAGCCGTGACGACAGCACCTCCGGCATCGCTTCGGGAGGCAATCAGAGTTTCTGGGACCGCGTGCGGTTGTCGGTGACCCAGGCGCCCGGTGCGACGATCCGCGCGTTCACGTCGAGTAGCCGATTCGTCGAGTCTGGCGATCCGGTGACGCTCACGTGGGACGTGAGCGGTGCCACACGGGTCAGCATCCTGCCGGGCCTCGGCGAAGTCGCTGCCACGGGCAGCATCGAGATCACGCCGGTGGCGACGACGACGTACGAGCTGATCGCCGAGAGTGCCGCCGGCAGCAAGTCGCGCAAGATCACCGTGGGCGTGCCGGGTCCGGCCGTGTACCGGTATTTCCGTTTCACTCCGTTGGCGATGCGAGCCGGAGGAACCGAAGCTCAGTTGTCGGAATTCCAACTGCTGCTCGGCACGGAGCCGGTGACCGGTGCTTCCGCCAGCAATCCCGGCGGATCCAACAGCATCAGTGATTTCGAGGGGGCGCCCAAAGCAGTGGATCAACTGCTTTCGACCAAGTGGTATGATCGCAATGGCAAACCGCTCATTCTCAACTTCGGCCGCAACGTGGTGGTCACCGGCTACCGGTTCGCCACCGGCAATGATGCGGACGGACGCGATCCGGTGAGCTGGAGACTCGAAGGCAGCATCGACGGCAGCAACTGGTTTCTCGTCGACGAGCGGGAAAACGAAACCATTCCCGTCGCGCGGCGCGCATGGTCGGACGGGTTTCCCACCTACGGCACGGGCGAGGGCGCCTCGGCCGAGGGCAGTCCGGTGGTCAATCAATTCAGCGTGACGCCGACGACGATCAAGGAAGGCGAGAGCATCACTGTGGCGTGGAACGTCGCCGATGCCGCGAGCATCCACATCACCGGCATTGGCGTGGTCAACCCGGCGGGCAGCATCACGCTGCGTCCCGCGCAGAGCACGAACTTCTCGCTCGTCGCCAACAATGCCGCGGGCTTCACTCTCGCATTCGCCGGGGTCGTCGTGGAGCAACTGCCGCGCGGGCGGATGACCGCTTCCTACGACGATGCCGAGTATCTCACCTACCTCGACGACGGCTCATTGGTGAGTGATTTTCCCGGTGGTGAATTCTTCGCGGTGCTCGATGTCGGTCGCCTGCCTTTGGACGATGTGTTGCGCCACATCGTCATTCCGTTTCAACTGCCGGATCTCGGCCCGGGAGGATTCAGCACCGCGGAATTGAAGCTGCGGGTGTATGGCGGATCGCTGGGTGCGAACGGACGCACGCCGATCCAGCTCTTCGGGTTGCCGGACGTCCGCCCCGATTCCTACACGCTGGGGAGTGACGTGGTCGACGGCGCGGACAACCACCTGACGCGCGGCGTGTTGTTGCAGTCGGGATTTCTCAATGAATCGACGCCGCTCGACGCGCAAGTCGGCTCGGGCACCTCGGGCAGCGCCGCGGCAGCGCTGGGCTACTGGCTCAACCAAGCGTATGCGAATGGCGCGAACGCCGGGCAGTATGTGTTCATCCGCCTGAGTCCCGATGCGCTGGAGATCCCGGATGGCTATGGCTTCGGAATCAGCACCGGTGATGATTCGGAAGAAAACATTCCGGCGATCCAATACACCTTCGATCCCGATGGCCGGGCCGGCGCACCGGTGATCGCATCATTCCGCGCCGCATCCGGATTCGTCGAAACGGGAAACTCCGCGACGCTGTCGTGGTCGGTTCTCGGCGCGGACTCCGTGACGATTTCCCCGGACCCGGGAGGCGGTCCGCTGCCGCCCGTCGGATCGTTGGTCGTGACGCCATCGGTGACGACGACCTACACGCTCACCGCGCAAAACGCGCAAGGGACGCAGAGCGAGTCGTTCACGCTCACCCTCGTCGATCCCGGGTCATACCGCTACCTGCGATTCGTGCCGGTCCGGCCACGCAACTACGGTGTGGAATTCGCGCTCGGCGAAATCGAATTCTTCAGCACCACTGGTCCGCTCGCCGTCGCGGAATCGTCGGTGGGCGCGGTCGATTGGAGCTACGGCTCGGTCTTCAACCTCACCGATGGCGACACGGACTCGGTGTGGATCGAATATTCAAATGATCTCTCGTTTGCGCCAATCATCTTCGATTATGGCTCGCAGGTCGTGCCGATCGGCTACCGCCTCGCGACGTCCGGTGAAAACAGCGGCACCGATCCGGTGGCTTGGCGGATCGAAGGCAGCCGCGACGGTGTCGAATGGAACGTCTTGCAAACGCAAAGCGCGCAGGAATCCGCTCTGCCCGCGACGCGCAGAACCTACACCGAGTCGTTCTACCTCGTCCCCGGCGTGCCGGAAATCGCCTTCAACGCCAGCACCGCGGCGATCAAGGCCGGCGGATCGGTCACGCTCGACTGGGCGGTGAGCGGAACGGACAGCATCACGATCGACCCCGGCATCGGCGTGCAGGGTCCGAATGGCTCGCTGACGCTGACGCCTGCCGCAACGACCACCTACACGCTCAGCGCCATCGGCGGCGGCATCACGCGCACCAAGTCGGTCAGCGTCTTTGTCGCCCAAGGATCGCTCGCCGCGACCACCTACGACACGCTCAGCGGCGCATCGGCGATCGATCCGGTGTCCACGCTGATCAATGCGACTGCCAGCGGATCCTTCGAGCAGATCGGACCGATCGAGATCGGCGGATCGACGAGTCTGCCCGGGCTGACCACTCGCGACACGTTCTCGGTGCTCTGGCAGGGCTGGTTCGACATCGGCATCGACGGGCCGGGGATCTACACGTTTGGCACCGCGGCCGACGACGGCAGTGCGATCTACCTCGATCTCAATGGTGACGGCGACTTCGCGGACGTCGGCGAAAAAATCGTCAGCGGAGGGAATCCCTCCAGCGGGCAGACCCGCACGATGCAGCTCGACGGCGATTCGGTGCGCATCGCCGTCGCGTATTATGAAAATACCGGCAACGAGTCGTTCCAGGCGAAGTTCAAGCAGGGGAGCGGCCACAGCTTCGCCGCGTTGGATCCGATCGGCGGATCCGCGCATTTCCAAACCACCGACCCCTACGTCGCCCTGCCCTCGGTGAGCCTCGCCGCATCGCAAAGCGTGGTGCTGCCCGGAACAGCGGTCACCTTGACGTGGCAGTCGGTCAACGCCGATGCCGTGACGCTCTCTCCGGACCCGGGGTCTGGCGCGTTGCCGGTGTCCGGCTCGTTGGTGCTCGCGCCTGCGGCGAACACGACTTACACGATCAGTGCCACCAACGCCTCCGGCACGCGCTCGCGCAGTGTCTCGGTGATCGTCGCGGCCTCGGGCATGGTGGCCTCGACGTATGACACAACCTTCGGTTCGTCATTCCTGGATCCGATTTCCAATCTCCTCAGCGTGTTGCCCAGCGGCACGTTCGTCGATGGCTCGAACATCACCTACAACAGCAGCGGATTCGCGGCGATGCCCGGGCTCACCTCGACCGATCAATTCGCGGTGCTGTGGCAGGGATGGTTCGATGTCTCGAAGCAAGGGGAGGGGGACTACACCTTCGGCACGCGCAGCGACGACGGCAGCGTGATCTGGATCGACCTCAACGGCGACGGCGTCTTCGACAAAAACGATGGCGAACTCGTGGTCAACAACAACGGCGACCATCCTTCGCGCGAACTCACCGGCGTGGCGAACCTGCAAGGCGACGCCGTGCGGATCGCCATCGCATTTTATGAAAACGGCGGCGGCGAGGAATTGGTGGCACGGTTCAAAAAGGGCAGTGGGTATTCGTTTGGTCAGCTCGATCCGCTCGGCGGCACCTCGGGCGCCGTTCTGCCCGCCCAACCCGCGGCACCCGCGCAGGTGCCCGTGATCGCGGTTTCCGGCGCACCGTCGGCACTCTCGTCAGTGTACTCGGAAGGCGCTTCCGCATCCTCGTCATTCAGCGTGTCGGGCTCGTTGTTGAGCGAGGGCATCACGGTCAGCGCACCGCAGGGATTCGAGGTCTCGGCACAGGCGGACTCCGGATTCGCCGCATCGATTGTCGTGGGACAAGCCGGTGAGTTGGCCGAACGATCGATCCATGTGCGCCTCAAGGCAGGACTCGGCTCGGCGACGTATTCGGGCAGCATCGTCCTCACGAGTGCAGGTGCCTTGCAAAAGTCGGTCGCAGTCGCGGGCTCGGTGGCGCGCAAGCCGCTGACCTCGAACGCGATCGTTCTCACTCGCAATCCCGACAACAGCTTCACCGCCACGGCGTCCGGAGTCGGCCTCTTCAGCTACAGCTACGCCGGACGCGCCGGCACCAACTACGGCCCCAGCTTCCTCGCACCGACGGAGCCGGGCAGCTACACGGTCATCGCGACGATCGCCGATCCGAATTTCACCGGTTCATCGAGCGAGGATTTTTCCATCGGCAGCTCGCCCGCACTCGCCCCCTTCCGCGTGACCCGGCTCTCGTTGGATGGCAACATCTGCAGCATGACTTGGGAATCCCACGCCGCTGCGGTTTACACGATCGAGGCAAGCACTGATCCGGCCGACCCGGGTTCGTGGACGCCGGTTGCTGAGGGCATCGTGGCATCGGGCGGGCTTACGACGGATGCCAGCGTCGATTTGTCACAATCCGGCCATGCCGGTGCGCGGCAGTTGTTCATGCGCGTCAAGGCAAGCCCCGCGCCGTGAGGGATTGCCGGTGGTTGACTCCACCCGCCAGACGTGACTTGATCCGGTTTCCGGAACAATTCCCGCGTTCCGTGGCGTTTATCCTGAAAGGAGTCATCCATCCCATTCCATGAAACCCGCTTCGTCCATCCGTCATTGTCCGATGCTTTTGTCGCTCCTGGCGGCCGCGTTTGTTCCGTTTTTGCTGATTTCCTGCAAAAAACCGGCCGAGTCCCCAGCTCCCGCCGAAACGACCGAGGCACCCGCCGCCGAAGCCCCGAACGACGGTACCGCCACCCCGGACGAACCCACACCGGCCGTCCAGCCCGCCACACCCGAGCCCCCGAAGCCACCCAAGCCGGTGATCCGCAGGGAGCGCCCGCCCGGTCCGCCCGCACCGATGGTGTTGTTCGATTTTGAAAATCCCGAATTCCAAGGCGACTGGAGCGCCCAAGGCGACCTGCAAGCCGCGCTGGTCAATACCGCCAGCCTCAATGCTTCAGGCAACGAAGCAGTCTCGGGCAGAGCCGTTCAATTCACCGGCAAGGCGAATGCCTTGTTGTTCTGCAAGCCGGGCAAGGTCCCCGCCGACTGGGGATCATACGGACTGCTTCGCTTTCATGTCCATCGCCCGGCCGATCAAGCGGGTAAAACAGTGAAGCTGCGCGTGATGGTCATGGACGACGACGGCGTCGGCCAGATGTTCCGCGACCAAGAGATCGAATCCGCCGGAACCTGGCAGCAGGTGGACATCCCGCTGCGTCACTTCGGCCAAGGGGCCGGCCGCCTGATCCGCTGGGAACAGATCCGCCGCCTCGCCTTCGTGCCGATGGAGGACATGACGATCGCGATCGATTCGATCAGTCTCGAGCCCGGCCCCAAGGGTGAGACCGCCCGCTTGAGCGAGGAGGATCTGTCACAACTCGCCTTCGGCAAGCCAGCCGAGCAGACCCTGATTCACAACGACGGATTCCTCTTCATGACCGACGTTGCCGGAGTGGATTTTGATCCGCTCTACGCCGAGATGCTCGAGACCATCCGACTCGTGGAAAGCTGGCTGCCCTTGCAGGACGCGCCGCTCGATCCTCCGGCACTGCTGATCTTCGCCGACGAAGAACAATACCGCAGCTTCGCTCCGCGCTACGGCGAACTCATCAAGCGCATTGCGGAACGGGCCAAATCCGACGGCTACTGCATCGGCGGGATCGCCACCGGTTTCTGGGATCCCAAGCAGGGGATTCGCCGACCGACCTTCCTCCACGAGTTCGTCCACTCCGTTCTCGAAAAACGCCTGCTGCTGCCGAACCGCAGCGAGTGGTTCCAGGAATCCGTGGCAAACCGCCTGCAAATCATCATGCGTCCGCAAGCCGGACTGGATGAGAAGCTGGTCCAAGCGATCAGCCATCCCGCCGCGCACCGCCCGCTCAAGGATCTTTGCAACGGCGGACATGTGCCCATCAGCCACTACTGGCAATGCTTCACCCTCTTCGATATGATGATTTCCGATCCGTCGCTCCGGCCGCGCATCCCCGCGCTGATCCAAGCCTTCCACAAATCGGGCAGCACTAACCTCGAGCCCCACATCGTCAGCGTCCTCGGCATCCCCTTCCAGGAACTCGACGCCCGCTGGCGCTTCTTCACGCTCGGCCGCTATTCGAAGCGGAGCTGAGTCATCGGAAAAAATGCAGCGCTGTCCCATCCCAAGGCGGCGCTGGACGGCGAATGTCATCCAGTCGCGGCGACGGTCACCGCGAGCAGGAGTTGGCGCAGCCGCAGGATGAACGGTTCCAAGGCATTTTCGACAAGAGGATCGCCAGTCCGCACCATCCAGAGGCTCCGGCAAACACCAGACCCGCGCCCATGAAGACGGCGAGCCAGATGAAACGCGGATCGACGAAAAGCGAACCCAGCGTGCCCACAAGCACCACCGAGCCGATCACCAACTGCACCTGACGCATGAGGGGCAGAAGCCTGCGCGCCGAGCGGATCACCGGGAGACCCGCCTCCTGCCAAGCGTTCATGCCGCCCTCGAGCACCCGCACATCGCCGCATCCGGCGTCGCGCAACGACTGCGCCGCCCGCGCAGCTCGTCCGCCACTGGCGCAGATCACCACACACGATCCGCCGGGCGGGAGCGAATCACGCACGCGTTGGTTTCATGAGTTTTGTATCTCGGCCGGTCGAGGCCGACCAGCCCTACCATGGATGCGGATGTGCTGCCGCGGATCTGCCTGTTCTGTCACGCTTCAAAGGGGGGCACGGGCGGCCCGCCCGTGTTCTTCAACGCGAACGATCGGCGCGGAGCATCCCTTCGCCAAAAGGTAGGGACGAGCGGCCTCGCTCGTCCGTGACATCCCACCTGCCGGCTACACCGCGAGAGTGGGCCGGTCGAGGCCGACCAGCCCTACCTTGGATGCGGATGTGCTGCTGCGGATCTGCCTGTTCTGTCACGCTTCAAAGGGGGGCACGGGCGGCCCGCCCGTGTTCTTCAACGCGAACGTTCCGCGCGAAGCCTCAAGGTGCGTGGGCGTCCCGCCCACTCCGGTCCTCTTCATCGGCAGGCATCTGTCCCACCAGATCCGCTTTCCGTAGCATTGATGACTTTGTAATAAGCATCGAATGCCATCAAAAAACGACCCATTTGGGTTGGATTCCCCCTGCGTACGCATATTTTCACCAAATGAACCTTGTCGGCGTCGGTGAAATCATTACGTTCGCAATCAAAAGAACGGCAAGTCGTTCGGATCTATCAACATTCCGACCCCAGCCTCCCGCAGATCATTCGACGAAAACCCCGCCATGAATTCCTCCATCCCCCGACTCATCTCGATCCTCGCCCTCGCGTTCACGACCTTCGCTACGGCGACGACACGCCACGTTCCCTCAGAATACGGCAGCATCCAGTCTGCCATCCATGCCGCAGTTCCCGGTGACACGATTCAAGTGGCGGCCGGCACCTACGCGGAACAACTCGTGATCAACAAACCGCTCACGCTCCTCGGTCCCCAGGCAGGCGTCTCCGGCCATGCCGCCGGGCGCGGCGCGGACCCGTCGGCGGAGGCGGTCATCACTTACCCGGCGATCATCTTCAGTTCGCCTTCGTCGCGATCGCTGCTCTACCTCGGCACCAGCGTCACCGGCATCACCGTCGACGGATTCACCTTTCGCGACGTCGAGGTCTTTCCAAGCGGCTGGTACGGCTACCTCGTGTTCGCCAGCAACGTGCAGGACCTCGTCATCCGCAACAACCGCTTCTTCGGCGGACAAACGGCGATCAACGCGTTCTACACGACCAGCCAGACCGGATTCGCCTCGGGCATGGTCGTCGAGCGCAACTTCCTCGACGGCGGACCGTTCGTGAATTGCTCGGTCGGCCGCGGGATCGCCATCCAGGGCACCGCCGCCACCGTGCAGGACAACGTGCTAGTGAATGGCAATATCGGCATCGAGGTCGTGCCCTACGGAAACCCGACGGCTGGCGTGGTGCGGCGCAACGCGGTGAACGCCGGCTACATCGGCCTGCTGCATGGCCGACACGACAAAGGCGCGGGCGCGTGGTCGTGGGAGGACAACACGCTCACCGTGGCCCCCAACCTCCGCAGCGGACTCGCCACGCTGGTCCAGCAACCGTGGCTCTACAAAATCGTCCATCGCGGCATCCAGATGTCATCGTTCGGTGAGCAGGGTAGCGGTGCCAATCCCCAGGTGTCGTTCACCGGCAACGGAGTCGACGGCAGCTTGGTCAACAGTCCCTTCATTTCCTCGACCGAGGGCTTCCGGCTCGCCGATCCCTTCGGCGCGGGTTCGATCGCGATTGCCGGCAACACCTTTGCCAACGTGAACCACGGAGTTGACGACACACGCGTCGTGAAACTCGACCTCGCGTCGGTGCTCGCCAACAACACGTTTCCCGCCGGCATGATCATCGACCGCAACCGCATCACTGATCCGCCGCCGCCGATCATCATCACCGCGGGCACACCCTCCGCGCTCACCGCGGTCTATGGTTCGTCATCAGCCGCTTCGAGCTTCCTACTCTTCGGCAGCTACCTGCGCGCGGGCATCACCGTCAACGCGCCGGCTGGCTTCGAGGTCTCCGGCGCTCTCGACGCGCCCTTCGCCGCCTCGGCGACCTTCGGCTCCACCGGCACGCTCAACTCGACTTCGGTTTACGTTCGTCTCGCCGCGGGCACCGCGGCAGGTGCCTATGCGGGGAATCTCTTGCTCACCACACCCGAGGGTGCCTCGAAGACGGTGGCGATCCCATCAAGCACGGTGTCACCCAAGCCGCTCGTGGTCACGGCTTCGCCCAAGGCGAAATTATTCGGCGACCCGGATCCGGCGCTCACCTACGTCAGCGGGGGACTGCTCCCGGGCGACTCGCTCAGCGGCTCGCTGGTCCGCGCCGCCGGTGAGGCCACCGGCAGCTACGCGATCAGCCGCGGCACACTCGATGCCGGACCCAACTACCAACTTCTCTTCATCGGCGCGGCTTTCACCATCGATCCGCTGCCCACGCTCGAGGGCGACTTCGAGCAACGCCCGCTCTGGTCGGCCGGCTTCGGCGGGGCACTCTACGACAACGCCGCGGCAGTGGTGCCCGCCACAGACGGCGGTGCCTGGGTGCTCGGCGATTTCGAAGGCAACGTCACCTTCGGCACCACCTCACTGCAATCCACCGGTGGCGAACTCAGCGACCTCGTCCTCGTTCGCGTCGCAGCGAACGGAT
>Ga0194116_10006813_pt1 | contig 12037 bp, 7 predicted proteins | sample TA2MahsurfametaG_4_FD_148617 | JGI IMG/M metagenome (GOLD analysis project Ga0194116, IMG submission 148617) | Freshwater microbial communities from Lake Tanganyika, Tanzania - TA2015008 Mahale S9 surface | ecosystem: Environmental > Aquatic > Freshwater > Lake | place: Tanzania: Lake Tanganyika... | reverse complement strand
CTAGAGCGCTACCCGTAACGGCGGTAGAACTGGACTGTGCCGAGGTAAAGATTGATGAAGATGCTGAAGTCCTAAGCAGAACTTTCAATAAAGTTGCAAAGGGCAAGTCACCATTCCTTAATTCAGGAGTATTTATAAATGGAATTGCGTACACGATAAAGACCGAAGCCAAGCCTTCAAAAAGCACAAGATTTATGACTCTGGGTGATGTAATCGAAAGCGATAAGAACGTTCCCGACGAATTCTACATACCAGATAGGCGGCTTCGAGATTGGAAATACCTAAAGGGAGCAAAAAGCATAGAGCGGATCCACAAAGGCTCTGGGACTAAATACAATTATGCGGAAGGCTCGATGGCCTTTCCAGACTTGCTGTCCAGCCCAAGTCGAACAATACTGACAGCAGAGGGCGGGGCGTCTCCTTCGAGATTCAAGCACATCATCAAAACCAAAAAAGGTCACCGAAGACTTACTCCTGTTGAGCTAGAGAGGCTTAACGGGTTTCCAGACAATTGGACCAAGTTTGATAATGAAGGAAATATCGTTCCCGATACAAAAAGAGCATTCTTCATGGGGAATGCTTTGGTTATAGGTCTAATTGAAAGAGTCGGGAAAGTACTTGCAGAGGACATGAAATCTGGCAGAAATTAAACTTTACTTAACCTCGCTTGTTTCTCTCATAGGCCGCTTTTACTATTGTTCCAATATACGTTCGATTGAGCCAAAAACATCTCTTCACCTCATAATCGCCTTGAGGAGTTGGACTAACGTCGGACTTCCTTCTTGCATGTTGGCGAACATGAGCTACACGATTCTGTGCGCTTCTAGGCAAGTTCTGGTAACTGCCAGAGGCAACTAAATTCTTTGTATTGAGCCAAACCTTGGATGCTTCCAGCCTGTCTGCATAAGGCATATTCCAATAAAACGCCTTCTCTAACACCTGGTCACCGTTAGGCAGTCTCTTAAAAACAACGAAGAGAAAAGTACTCTCAACACTTTCGAAGAAGTCTGAATCCTCGAATTCCTGGTTCACTATCTCGCAATAATCAAAAGCTGGGAAAGACATGCTCTCCTTTGGAAGTAATCGGTCATCGACAACAATTGTCTTTACTGTTATTCCCGCTTTATCGAGCTCATGGACGGAACTTCCGCCACTTGAGAGAATGCTCTTTATCAGACGAGCTCTGAAGCCCTTGTCTTTAGTGGAAAATGGAATGCCTAGCTTCGTGGAAATTCGCTGGGTTGTTTCTCCAATATATGGTGCTATCCGAAGTTGAGTCGCCTCTTCAAAGCTAACTTCTTTAGTAACGCCCATCTTGGTGATTGTGCCGTCTTGAGCTTCAATCAAAGCGGTCACATAACTTGCAGGCAAGGCGTATGCCCTCGTTGCCGCTTCCTTATCACCATCTGGCTTTGCAATACTCGTATATCGTTGGAGTCTTTCATTTTCTCCACCTGCGCCTTTACGACATGCCTTTAAATATTTGGTGTCTCCTTCAGAAATCGTATGCGCCTCGTTATTCATTACTTTTTCTCTTATTAACTCCCAATCTCTCTTCATTTGGGCAACATCTTCCTCGGGAATCTCTATGAAAAAGATTCCTGACGTCTCTAGGCCATTCTTATCAAGATTGGTTCCCGGAAAAGCAGTAACCATTGGTTCTAACACAAACGCTCTGTGTATGGCGGGTGTGTCCTTCTCGTACAGATAAAAGAGTAAAAGCATCTTTTGACACTTCAATTTGATAGACGACTCTTCCCAGTTCTCTTGCTGTATTTTCCCGAAATGTATGTTCTTTAATACCAGCCGTTCCTTGGCTTTAAAACTCTCGCCATTCTTTTGACGACCATTTCTGACGACCCCAGTTATTTTTAACTCCAGTTCAGCTTCAACAAAGTCAGGCGCATCATCGTTGGGAGGCTCATGCTCGAAGTGAAACTTCTCCACCAGTTTTCCAAGGTTGCCCTTATTCCTCTTATCTACAAGATCAAGGATGTCATTGGGAAGTTCAACAACCTCTGACAAAGACTTGCCTATAAGTAACTTGCTATGAAGCGCAATTGATTTAACAGAGGACTTGTCATATTTAGCAGCTGGCATTTTCTCCCCTTCCATAAAGAATACCCAGCCGTAGCCGCTTTGAAAGTTTTTCGCCTTCGACCCTCATGGGATACGTTCGTTTTCGGCCAAAACTAACCATTGATACAGGAGATCCTTTCATCTACCACCCTTACGATGCTTCGCGCGCCTGACTCACTCGATTGATGCTCCCAAATCTCGATAACCCGCCAGCCTCTCTTTCGTAAGATATTTCTGGTTTCTTTATCTCGCTGAATGTTTCGCTCAATCTTGGTCTGCCAAAAGCGTTTGTTGGTTTTGGGGCTCTTGAAGTGTCTGGGGCAACCGTGCCAGAAGCAACCGTGTATAAAGACAGCAACCTTCGCCTGCCTGAAAACTATGTCTGCCCTTCTATTCAAATCCTTTTCAGGTTTAGTGTCTATGCGATAACGAAGCCCGGATGCGTGCACTAGTTTTCTAATACGTAATTCCGGCTGAGTGCTTGAGCGCTTATTAGCGCGCATGACATTACGAGTGGCTATCGAGACAGGCTTGCCTTTTTGCTTCACCGATACCTACCCCTGCTTTGTTGGAGGCACATGCTCGAAGTAGTATTTCTCAACTAAGGTGCCCAAATCCCCTCTATTGCGTTTGCTTGCGACTCCTTTGGGCAAAGAAACCATCTGGCTCAAACTACTGCCCGTTAATCTCATGGCGAATTCGAAGATTGATTGACCAGAACTCTCATCGTATGAGGCTTGCTTCATTGCCGATTTCCATTGATTGCCTTTCCGACTAAAGATTCTTTATTTAAGGCATAGACGTGTAGATACGTCCTTGCCCTTGAAGAGGCGACGTATGAGAGTTCTCTATTGTTGCCTGAATCAGAGTCCAAAAAAATGAATACAAATGGAGCTTCTAAACCTTTGAAGTTGAAAACGGTATCCACGGTCAATGTATTCAATGCCCTATTTTTTGCTGGAGAGTTAAAGATTATCGCTGCTTTTAATGATTGTTGAAGCTTGCGTACAAAGTCTTTGTTGTCGGACAGAATAGCCATCGCCGAGTAGTCCACTACTTCCTCTTCATTTAACTTTTTCAATTCAGAACAAATGCCAACAATTGCAGACTCAATATCACTTACAATGGTGAGTCTCGGTTCCATTCCCTCAGGGCCACAGACTGAAGTTAAGGGTCCTGAATAGAGGTTGTTGATTACCTTACCTATTTTTTGCGTGTTTCGCAGATTTACTCTCATAGTAATCCGTTTGGCTCTGAGTCGAGTTTCTAAGTCGGTAGCCATTCGATAAATTGCTTGATTAGAGTCCATAAAACAAACTAACTTTGATTTATCACTTGAAAGTTTCTCTTCAATTTTAGTCCAATGAGACCAATCAACATCTTGGCTTTCGTCAATAATAATCAAATCGAATTTACTTTTGTGTTGAACAAGTTCATCGATACTTATGATCTGTAAATTTGGGTTACTCTCTCCAAGTCGGATTCTAAAATCTGTAAGAAGAGCGTCTGACACAGTGCTTAATGCAACATTAGATGCTGAGCTATTTGACCTTGATGCCAATTCACAAGCGACGACAGTCTTACCAGTCCCAGCTCCACCTTCCACAACAAGTCGATTTTCAATCTCTATTTCAGCAAGAGTTTGAAGCTGAATACCTGTAAGGAGTTGATTCATGGCATTTATGTCTGCCGTAGAAAATCGCGAGAGTGTTGTTCGCAATTTCAAAGGCGTTGCTAAAACTTCGTATATTGCCTCTATACCCTCTCTACCGGGACCACCTTCGTTTTTATCGCGATGGTTTCTTAATCGACCTTCAATCCAGCTCAGAAAGTTTCGCTCAAAATTCTTGCCAAAACAAAATATTTCAGTTTCATATCCACCAATCACTTTGACACCAGGATCTACAGTGTCTACGAGAACAACGCCGTGATGCGCCAGCACCCGATTTTTTGGCCATCTTTTTGACTTCCTAAATTTCCTCATGAGTTCGTGTTTGCAAGCGACGGCTTGTTGAACAGGGCTCTTCCTAAAATTGTGAGTTATTCCATGTCGATCGGTACTCGCCCATTGATCTTTTCTTTCGTCGTAAGAGATTTGTCCACCCTTAACTTCAATAAAAAGCACGCCCAACTCGGGATGTGCCAATACAAAGTCAGCCTCGCCGTCTTTTTCGCCACCTTGGGCGTTGAGGCCCCACCAAGGACGACTATAAAAAACATGCCAATCATCCGATAACTCCTTGACACACTTTTCATAAACCTTTATTTCGGTCGACCGACGCTCTTCTTGGTGTACCCAATTTGGCAACTCAGTAGGGATGCATCTAGCCATCAATGCCCTCAGAAAAGAACCCTATTGTTGAATCTTCTGGAGTACCAACAAGCAATGCTCTATCAAGAAACTTATTGAAAAACTCACAGGACGTCTCAGAAGTAAGCAAGCATGAATGGCAACTTGCACCTGAATACATTTCTCTCGGAGACATGCTCCCATCAATGCAAATTGGGTCTGAAGAGCACCAACTAGCCGACTTAATCGCGCCTTCTAACGTGTTTTGAAACAATTTTTCCTCTGCCCGAGCCTGCAAACCGCCGAGAGTTCCATCTGAGTCAGCGGTTCCCGTGTAGATCAGTATGCCACTCATTCCATTCACTTCGTCATCTATATATAGACGTTCTCGAAGTGACGCCGATGAATAGCCGCACTCAAGTGTTAATTGCCGCATGACTATATGAGAAAGACTGTGTAGAAGAAGTTTCCTGGAAGACAATCTTGGTAAGTCAACAATTTCTGGATATCTTCTCTTGAAATCCTCGTGAAATTCCTTCTCTAATAATTCACATCGTGACGTTACGCTCACACGAGAACTCCAATCCTTTAAGGAATTTGGATTTAACGAAAAGAAAATTCCCTCTCCGCGAATTTCTATAGCAGGTAACCAGTCTTTTGGACCAATAGATATCGGTGAAAGCTGAACATCTTGAGACTCCTGCGGAGGCCTGATTCGTGTGAAACCTTTGAGTACACGAACTTCACGTAACCGGGAAACTCTTGTGAGAGTATCCACTTTATTCTTAAGTTTTCCGGATGGAGCGCTTGGGTAAGCCTCGAACTCCCTATGGCAGGTTGGCACTCTTCCATTAAAGACGCGATATTCATCAAGTCTTATATCGTCTTGTGATGATGAAGCGGCTTGATTTTGCATTTTTTCAAAGGTTTCCACAATATCTTCCGCAGTAAATCCCGCCCGGGCGGCCGCGTCTGTGATTGACTGCGTCATCTTCACCCACATAAGCCTTTGAGCTTTGTCGGGAATATTCATTAGGTCATCCCAACGATCATTGAGTAAGTTCTGTATCGGCTCCGTCCAGGGAGGAATATCGAGAGCAGATTCAAAACTTGGATAGAAAAGATTAGAGGCTCCTCTTTGAAGCGCTCTATAATCACCATTTTCACTGTTGCAGGAACAATTCTCATCATCTTTATCAAGCCATGGTCGTCGACCTTCGCAACGTAAGCCCTTTAGAGCAGTCTTATTAAAAGCACTCTCCATAGATCTTTCTGCATTGCACTGTAAGCATTTTAGGTGAAACCCTCCTAATCCCGTGCCTTTCGAATAGAGCTTGAGTTCAGCTAATTTACGATTACAAGTTGCTTTATGTTTTACCCACCAGTGCCAAGGAAAATCATCCAAATGTCCCTTAATGCAAGCGGCCACTAATCGAACAGGAGCGACAAAAATCTTTTTCTTGCCGGGGCTATTAGCTGTGCATGAAGAACAGAATCTATAAGCTTGGCCTGGGTCCGTTGACCACTTTGTTGCCGGTTTGATTAGAGAACACTTCGGACACTGAAGCCAATTTGGAAATCGGCGAAGTAACAGTGAAGGACCCGCTCCAATTTTGTTCTCTCTGAAAAAATCATCTCGAAGCACTACAGGCGGTAACCGAAAATATCTCTTCTTTAATTTAGAAAGCAGTCTTCTCTCATATATTTTTTGATTTTCCAGATCTCCTACTAAAGGCGCTTCTGCATCCCACGCTTCTAATCCTGAATGAATTCCTGAGACCGCTGCGCTTCCCGCGCGCGCGTCAACAAGCGCTCCAGGACCGCTAGTTGTAACTGCATTACTTCTTCTCAAATCATTTACTTTATTGAAGCTCACTAGATTTGCCTCCAAGGGTGTAGTTCCTCACCTTTGCCATCCTCAACCAAGTCTTCATCAGAGCCATTTTTCTTCACTTCAAAGTTCCTGCGCTCTTTGAGCCGAAAAGGTGTTGATGGTTCAACGCTTCTCATTGCATTCATAACAGGCCAGGCATATCCCGGTAATACACCTACTGCGATTTTCTGTGCAAATCTCTCTGCCCCTTGAAGCAGTGATCTCCTAATTCCTTTTGGCGATTCGTCTAGATATTTATCTACATCACGCCCAATCCATTCATCAAGAATTGTCTTAACCTCTTCTAATACATCGTTAGAAACACTCGGGTCAATGGCCTGCACGCGCCTTTGTATCTCTTGAACTATTTCCTTTATGACTTCGGGATTCGCATTACTCAATTTAGGACTATTGAGCATTTTGGAATCCCCGTGCCGAACCATAGAAGCAATAAGGGTTTTCAGTGTTCTGTCACGACTCCTAGATGCAAAAGGCGTGACACTCGTCGCCTCAACATCTCGATAAAGTCTTCTATGCCATGACGTAAAAGTTTCGAAATGAGATCGGTCTCGCGCTCTTAGAATATTGTGAGAAACAATTACTAGTCCTGGAAACTCCGAACGACCAACGCGACTCGTTGACTGTATGTATTCTGATCGCGTCTTTGGTTGACCATTTACCTGCATTAAGCCTAATCGAGGCACATCGACCCCGACGCTTACCATATTTGTGGCAAGAACCACATCCACTTTCTCTTTGCTATCACAAGTCTTGGCTAAGTCTCCTAATATTTCGAGAATTTCAGTTTGAGACCGTGTAGAGGTCAGTTCTTTGGGCGCGTCAAGATTTCTTGGAACCTCATTTCTTCTGGTCGCATACAACAGAATCGAATCAGGGACGTCGTCTAAAACTTGAACAATTGCACCGCCTAACTCTCGAAGATTATTAAAGTACATAAGAAGCGTCGAGTACCCATCTCTCGATTTAACATCACCCAATTCCTCTAAACCACCGGATTGAAGCAAGGAGGCTGCCACTGCTTGGAGAGTAAATTTCGCTGATCTACCTGCATTTGAGAGACCCACATACATTCGACCAGGTCTTTCGTTATCAATAACGGCAAAGCCTGAGTCTTTATACGAGAGTCCTGGAGGGGGAAACTGACAACTTTGACGATCAAACAAAGCTCTAACTTGGCTCTCGGCTTTTCTAATTGTTGCTGTTGAGCCAATCACCTTTGGTCTCAATCCATTTATAGATAAAAGCCAATCGATGGCCAGTTCGTAGGCTCCAACAATTGTCCCAAGGGGGCCCGAAATTAAGTGCAATTCATCTTGAATAATGAGTTCAGTTGGATTTTTTGACTTAAATCCAAAAAGAGATTTCATTTCCTCTCTTCGAGGTAATTGGGCAAACTTATCCACAGTTCCGATGAGTAATGTTGGGCAAATTCGGTAGATGTCTTCATCTACAGTTGAAATGGGCCAAGCACCAAGTTGAGGTCCGAGATCACAACTTGCATCAGTGCAAGACGGTCGAACTTCCCGCGATTTATCGGAGTAAATCCACTTAAGTTTCTTTCCACACTTAAAACATTTAACTATTTGTTCCGCAGAGGCTGCAAAATCATCACCCCTTTGGGACTTCGCATCGTCATAGGAGTTTGGAGTTGCCTTGTCTCCAACCCATAAACCTATCGAAAAGGGCGTATTACCAAGATCCCCTTCAACTATAGCTTTTTCAAAACCTTTTCTGACCCGTTCTAGCGCTAAAATCAAGGCGCTAGCTCTTTCGAATTGTTGCGCTGTTAGTAATCGAAGTGTGTAGCGCATGACGGCAAAATTTCCAAAGACAGCATCTCTGCCTTTATGTTTCAAGCGTTGAAAAGTAGCGCCAAAGGCAATGATCGCGAGATATGCCTCAGTCTTTCCACCTCCCGTTGGAAACCAGAGCAAGTCCAAGACTTCTCGTTCTTTGCTAGCGGGATTTGATACCGATTCAATTGTCAACAAAATAAATGCCATTTGAAATGGCCGCCAAATTAGGCTCCGTCTGGAATCATTTTCATCGAATTTCCAAGAGTGTTGGATAGCCATGGCGAGGTTTGCAATACGAAAAGCTTTCAATGCCTCTGGGCTGGACTCCAAGAAACTGATTCCTTCATTGATTCGTTTGCTGACTTGCCTACAATTCTGAAGATGTCGCTCAGCAGTTGCTATAAGACTTGATGGTAACTTTGTTATTTGAATTTCTTGTTGAATAATCCACGATTCGTAGCACTCTGACAACAGTCGCAATGTAGCGAAAATCTCCTCACTCTTCTGGTTAGCGACAGTTCTTGCATCAAGCCCACCTGATTCAATTAGTTCTCTGAATACCTGATGCCCAGATTGGCTAAACATGGGGACACTTTCTGTTGGTAGCCAGTCCGTCTCTAGCACTGCTATTTCTTCCTTATTTACTGACCAAGTCGCGGCACACTGATGTCCTACCGCAAATGAGTGCTCATCCCAATATAGGAGTCTTGCAGACTCCTCATCCTCATCGATAGGTAACCTCTCATCGGGTAATCCCATGAAGTCAGAATCTTTGCCTTTTCTCACCGAAAGACGAGTTTGAAAGATTGACTTGGAGTTTCCATCAATTTTCGATTCGTCACTCAATTTGCTCGCATTTATAAGGGTTACTGTGACAAGACGAAGACTATTTAATCTCTTATTTCTAATATTGATTTTTATTTTTAAAGGCAAATCATGTGTGGGTAAATCAAAATACTGATTTGAATCATCCTCTAAATCAACTTCAATCGTCCCTTTGATTTGTTTTCGCTTCCAGGTCTCAACATTGGACGATTCAGCATGCTCATTCTCGACAAGGACATAGACGCCAAATGAATAATCGACTTCGAAGGATGATTGCGCAGTAGGAGTGAATGCAAAAGAAATTCCCATTGTGCTTGGCTTCATTTGGCCAAATACTGACACTTGCCCACCCTGTTGATCCTCGTCTTCGTCAATTGGTCCACCATCGTCCTCGGCTGCATCGACAGAAGATTCCAACGGCCACAGAATTCCAGAGAGATAAATGTCTAAGGGTCTACCTACCAAGGTTTCATCGTCCGTAAACGGCCCAATCAAATCCGCTCGTAGTCTTTGGATGACGCTTGCGCGCGTCTCTAATGCACTCATTTTCTAATGTCCTCCGTAACTACGAAGAAAGATATCCGGATATCCAACCAAAATCGGAGCAAGCATAAAGCCAGAGTGACTCCAAGGTTCGAAAAGTAAGTCTCGAGTCGAATCATCGGTCGAAAGAACCATTGACCTCGCTCCTAACGAATAGAAGTGCCTAAATTTAGGTGGTGGCTTAAGTTTTTGACCCATTATTTTGCCAGCAAGAAATAAGTCTGAATTGATTGATTGATCCAAGCAGAACAATTTTTCTTCGAATCGTTTATCCGCCATCATATCTTGGTACCTGGAGTCCGTATATTGGTAATCAATGGATACTTGATAAATGTAATTAGTAGCTTTTGAAGCATTAGCTTGAAGTGGCGTCGATACATCTCTCCTATTCCACAATGCTTTCTGTGCCAAAATCGCCTCAGCTTCATTCTCAAAACTACGATTGCCTACTAACCCTTCAGCTTTTACGTCTCCCTTTCTTCCGATTTCAATTGCACATTGCTTTGTCTTGGTATTCTTAATCGTGTAAGCCCTCTTGCTGTTGTTCATATTTCCACTTCGTCTAAAGTGCCCACCACTCTTAGTATCACTTATAACCAAAGTTTGTCTTGATCTAGTCGCACCAACAAAAAGAATTCTCGCTTCCTCCAACACCTCCTCAAATCTTCTCTCTTCTTCAATTTTCCGATAGTGAGGCTCATTAGGCACAAATAGCCAAACATTATCTGTCTCTCTCCCTTTGGATGCATGAATAGTTCCTAAAATAGGACCACCAACTCCATAATCCGGAGACGAAAAACAGCTTGGCACGTTTGGTCTCGAGAGTAGATTGCCCAGTTTTCGAATACTAATGCGGTGAGCATCAGTACCAACCTCCCGATGCAAATCACGCCATTTTTCATCGATTTCCACCTCATTTGTGACACTCGTTCGCTTTGCAAAAAGTTCTGCAAAATCTGATTCTGTAATTCGTTCATCTGTAAAGTCCCAAAAACACCTTGCAATCCAGGGATCAATTACGACAGGAAAACCCGAAAGCCTTAAACGATATGCAACGGTTCCCATGTAATGCGATGCTTGGAGTGCATCACTCCTTCGCCGGAACAGAAGAAAATCATTTGAGCCCAATTCCTTCGATTTCCCGTCTTTAACGAGAATTTCAAATGCAGTAGCTACTTTTTTATGATGTGATTCAATTACTAATTTTCGTACGTTTTCATACACTTTATCTATTTCAATATCTTGCTCATCTAGGAGCATTCTTCTACCTTTAAAGAAAAGCGCCTTTAGTTTCTCATCACTCGTACGATGGACTTCTTTCAAATCTATGTATCTAAACTTTTTGCTCAATTCAGCACGTCCCCGAATTTCTTGCGGAAGTGTATTGCCGAAATATTCGGGAGTTTCCTCTTCGCTAAATCCATATATGGCTTGTGCTTCATCAGAGAAAATCGATACTCCGCAATTTTCACTTAGGTTTTCGATTATACTCAGCACAAGAGAAGCTCTAGGACCCGTTATGTCTTGAGCTTCGTCGACTATGAAGTGTTCTATACCATGTAAGTACTCTTTCGCACTTTCATCAATTGCCAATAAATCTGCCGCTTGTTCGATGTTTTCTACAAAGCCCTTCAATTCAAGATCACTATTACTGAATCCTGCTCTTAAGCTCCAAGAAAAGCTGTCTAAAGTTGAAATCCTTATCCCATTAGCCATCTGAGGTTGAGACAAAAAGGAGCCTATTCGAGCCGTTATCTCATGAATGGCGGCATTGGTGAAGCTCGTCATCAGAATATGATTCGGTTGAATTGCTTGGCTTTGAATTAGCCACGCAACTCGCGCACAAGCTGTTGATGTTTTACCAGTGCCAGGCCCGGCATCGACCAAAATTCTACTATTTGTATCGGCTTCTATTGCTTGGCGTTGTGAGGCTGTCCAGTTAACTCGTTTAGATTTATTCATCGAGAGCCCCTATTTCCCCAGTCCCACAGTCGAAGTAACAATCTACCCCTTTCTAGCTCGCAGTCCTATCATCTGCCCTGTTTGTCTTTTTGGATCCGAGGGGCGTATGCAAACTATTCGGAGAGCAATCAGAGAACAACAGAAATGCTTTAGCGAGTTACCTTTCCTCAATCTTCGCGTATATAGTCCGCTCAAAATTACATAGAGAGCCGATTAGTTGAGTTTGTCTGCTAAATCTTAATCAAACATACTCTGGACCGTTATTCGCACAACCGGGATAAAAGGGCAATTTTTTGGATTCACAAGCCTAAACTTGTAGTCACATCCGAGCGAACTGCCTTGAATAAAACTATTTTCTATTCGCTCAACTGAATCAAAATTTCTACGGGTGTGTTGCGGTTTTTGGCGACCTTTGCTCGGATTGCAACACTTCTCTCATTTGCTAAACAACTTAACAAATCCTTTGAAGCGCTTGGATTCTCGGCAATATTACTGAGAGTACTGATTCTATCTGGAGCATCTTTGTCAATATACTTCTCAGCCAATTCAGTGAGCATAGTGCTTGATACATATGGGCACCTTGCAATGTAGAGATGCTCAGGTGACCCTATTTCGGATTTCATAAACGTTGCAAGAATTTTCTCACGT
>Ga0194116_10006804_pt1 | contig 12054 bp, 12 predicted proteins | sample TA2MahsurfametaG_4_FD_148617 | JGI IMG/M metagenome (GOLD analysis project Ga0194116, IMG submission 148617) | Freshwater microbial communities from Lake Tanganyika, Tanzania - TA2015008 Mahale S9 surface | ecosystem: Environmental > Aquatic > Freshwater > Lake | place: Tanzania: Lake... | reverse complement strand
CAATCCCCAATCCCCAATCCCCAATCCCCAATCCCCAATCCCCAATCCCCATTATTTAGTATAATAATTATAAACTAAGTTTGAGCAATTTTCATAATTCAATCTATTTTCTAAAATTTATTAGATATTTTTGTGAAATGAGCTATATTTATTTTAAATTATTGGATTATAAATTTAATTATTGAAATTAAAAGATTATTATAATTAAAGTAGTAAAAAATTCATAAATTTAAATTACAAATGGAAACGAATGAGGTAAAGAAAGTATCACTTGACGATTTTGAAATAAAAGAAACTATTGGAACTGGTAAAAATATTGTTCCAAAAATACTTTTGAATTCTTGATGTTTCAATTTTAAAAAATTTAAAATCAAATTTAACTCGAGATAAAACTTTAAATAACCTATCATTCCGTTTCTTAACATATAACTCTTCTTAATTTAATCTAAACATTTTTTATTTTCAAGGGTCTTTTGGAAGAGTAAAGCTTTCTAAGCATAAGAAAAGCAATCGAGTTAATGCAATAAAAATGCTCAAAAAAGCAGAGATTATTAAATCTAAGCAAATAGATCACATTCATTCAGAATATAATATCTTACGCCAAATAAATCATCCTTTTATTGTAAAAACATTTCTTCTTTTTCCTCATTTAAATAGAAATTGAAATAATCTATACAATTCGAATTATTGTTTAATAAGTGTTTTTCTTTTTTTTAGGTAGAATTTAAAGGATTAATTACTAGCGACCCAAGATTTTTGTATTTTATATTGGAATATATCGGGGGTGGAGAATTGTTTACAATCTTAAGAACTCAAGGAAGTTTCCCAGTATCTCAATCAAAGTAAAATATTTTTATTGATAAAATTAATCAAATTCTGTAAATAATATTAAATTAAGAATCTTTTAAAAATATTTTAGAAAAATAATCTTTTCTTAAAATTTTGATTTTTTATAGATAAATATTTTAGATTTTATTCAGCTCATATAATAACCATATTTGAATACTTGCACACGAAAAATATCATCTATAGAGATTTAAAACCAGAGAACATTTTGATTTGTGCAAATGGATATTTAAAGATAACAGATTTTGGTTTTGCAAAAATAATCGAGGGAAAAACCTATACTTTATGCGGAACTCCAGAATACTTAGCTCCAGAAATCATTTTGAATAAAGGTTTTCTATTAATTTTTATTATTTATAGGCCATGGAAAGCCTGTTGATTGGTGGACTCTTGGAATATTATTATACGAAATGCTTGTTGGAGTTGATCCTTTCAATGATGAAGATCCTATGATGATTTATCAAAAAATAATCAAAGGAAGTATAAAATTTCCGAGCACAATTGATAAGTAATATTCTAAAAATATAAATTAAAAATAAATTTTTAAGAAATCCTATTTATTTTATATTACTAAATATTACTTATAGAGATGCCAAATCAATGATAAGACATCTTTTAACCATAGATGTTACAAAAAGATATGGATGTATGAAATCAGGAGTCAAAGATATAATCGATCATAGATTTTTTAGAGATTTTGATTGGAGGGGTCTTTTATATATGAATTTAGATGTTCCTTACACTCCAAAAATTGTGTAAATTTTTTTTTATTTTTAATTTTTTTCTTCAACAAATATTTTTTACTTTAAAACATTGATAAAATCATTAGAGATGAATATGATACTTCTAATTTTTCTGAATATCCTGATTCTGATAATGAAGTCCCTTCTTTGAAGCCGGAAAAAGATCCTTTTATTGGTTGGTAATTATGCTCATCTTCAATTTTTATTTGATAATTTATATGAATTGAATATATGTAAGAAAGTTTTTAATTGCGTTGTTATTCATTATTTAAAAAAAATTTTATCTATCTATTTAAATTAAAACAAATAAAATAAAATGTATTTTGTTAGTGTATTGTTTAGTTGTTAAAATGAAGTATATCTAATTTGAAATTTTAATAATGATTTCAGTTAATTAAAAAATAACAAATATTTTTTAGAATTAATTTAAAATTTATTATACATTGATAATATGTTTTATAAACTAAACAAAATAAGAATTTTAGGTATTCTCATTAACAGTTACTCAAAATTAATTTCTTGTATTTCGATAAATACATTTTTTATAATAGATTAACTACGTTTAAGATTAAATCAATCAAATTAAAAGTATTCTTATAAAATTTGTTATAAATTCAATCTCAAATAATTGAAATTTTATTATATATATTAAAATCTTGAGATCTATCGCTTTTCCTCTGCTCATTGATTTTTAAAGTATTTTCTTTGTAATTGTTTTGGTTTTGAATATTATTTTTAGCAATTTCTGGATTTTTCTTATTATCAATAGAGTCTTCTTTTGATTCTTTATTATCATCGTTTGGATTTTCAATTTCTTCATTAACTTTTAAATTGATAGCCTCATCTATTTTCTTTTGACTATCATAATCATTAAAATATTCATTTCTTATTATATCACTATTACGAGGTTTCTTAAGATCAACACGAAAAATAAATTTGTTGTATTCTTGTTCATTTGAATAATTATTTTTTACTATATTTTGTTCTTTTATTTTATTGTCTTGCTTTAATATACTTTCTTTCTCTCTTGTTAAGTCCTCATCTTCCTCTTTCTTGTTTTGGACATTCACCCAATTATAATCATTAAATTTTAAACCCCATGCCCACTGTATAAGAAAAACAATCAAATTCACTAACGAAGTTCCAAGCAATAAACCCAAGACACCTCCAGTTTCGGAAAGAAAAGTAAGAATACCATAAGGAGGCAATTCTTTAACAATCATAACATTCAAATCTTGGTAAGTAAGAGCAAGTACAACTGTATCATTTTTATTACCCCAATTTTCTTCAAAATTATAATCACCTATTGTTGAAATTTTGCCATCGAAAGATTCTATTGTTGTATTATTTAAATATTCGTTGATAGTTTTTTTCAATCGAATCAATGTTACTTGTCCTGAAGACGCTATAAGACCAGATCCGCTTTCGATGTTGGAACCTTGAGTATGCAAAGAAATGTGAACTCCTGAAGTAAAGGAATTAGAAGGATAATCTTTAATATTGATTTTTACTGATATAATGAGCATATCTTGAATACCAAGTTTCGATGTTACAAATGCGTCTTCTATGTTGTTATTATAAGTCAAGCAGGAAATGATTTGTTTTTTCCTAAGTTTAGTAAGCTTGTAGATGATTTTATCTTCTTTAAAAGGACATTTAATTTCTTCTTCGAAATTTTTGCATTTCTAAAAATAACATTAAAACTAAAATATCGTCATTAAATTTTTTTAAGATATAAAAATTATTATGATTAATTGTCTAAATTTCGGTTTTATTGAAAAATACTAAAGTTCAACAAATTTAAAATTCAAAAGATTTCTTCAAAAACCCATAAAAAATTGCATATAAAATTTAAGCTATTACATTATGAATCAAATTCACATCTGGAACTATATTGCACACAGTAATTGATGGGTAAATCAGCTGTTGGAAATTATGCAGGTCAAAACCATTACTGCTAACTGGCTCAATTAATTGATTCCATCTTGACCAAAGATTTATTAAGGTCCAAATAATAAATAATAGCAAGAAAAAGGAATAGACAATACAAGCAGTCATAATGAATGATTGAGTTCTTTTGTTGTATTCATTAAAATCTTTAAATTTTAAATTCCTTTATGAATAAAATTTACAATTTAATTCAGTTTGAGTTGTTTCAAATTTTTTAATGTTTTTTTCCTGTTCGGTTTTTTCGCAAATGGCACCTCTTCTTTTATTTTTATTATTATTATTTTCTTTCATAATTATTTTATTTTTTTCATCATTCGCTTCATTTTCAATCATTATTCTTTTGGAATTTATTACATTTTTTAAGAAATTAAATTCAAAATCAATTATCAGAAAATTCAAATTTGTATAATATTAAGCTGTTATATTCAAGTAATTAATAAATTATAATTAAATATAATTAAATGAGTATTTCAGTATCACAATCTATGAATCAAAATACAATACCTAAAACTCAAAGTTATTCAGGAACAGAATTAAATCCAAATGAAATGTCAATGTTTTTTGAAGATATATTGAAAAACAAAGAAATGATAAAGCAAATGCTGTATACCAATATTCTTATTTACAATGACAAAGTATCTTCGAATGCTGAAAAAATTAAAGAGATAAAAGATGAAATTGCAAAAATGGATTCAGATTTTTTATTGGTTGAAAATAAATTAAAATTGGAATTTGCAAAGTGTCATGATAATACTCAAAAGCATGATATTAATTTTAAATTATTGGATAAAACTCACAGTCATTATAAATCTTTAATTTTTGAAAGAGAAGCTGAAATAAGAAAGCTATCAGATAAGCTTCTTTTCGCAGAACAAGATTATCAAAATAAAAAAATCAAACTTGATTGCTTAAATATTCAAATAACTGAAGTGGAATTTCAATTAAAAAATTTAAATTCAAAATTAAACGAACAAGTGGAAAATATAATTGAAGAAGGTGATAGTGATTCTATAATTGAATTTAAAAAGAACGTTGTTGATAATAATTTAGATTTTCCCAACACACAAGATTATCGAGAATCTCAAAAGAAGGAGAATGAGAGTAAATTTTTTTATAAATTAAGACTATTTATGTCATTGTTATTTCGAAAAATTGTTGTTAATTAAATTATACAATTAAGTAATTTTATAATAATTTAATATGCCTTTTTTCTTTATTTCATTTTTTAGTAGAAAAGTTTCTTAACGTTGACAATTACCTTAAAGAAAATATGAACTATTCAAGTAGTTACGTAGATAAATCATTTTCAGGAAACCTGCAAAAGTATTGTTTAAAAATAACTAAATAAATCTTTGATAAACAATGTAATTAAAATTTAAAAAATTGAATTTTCATAATGATTTTAGAAGAGATAACAATAATTCAGAGATATTTGATTCTATATCGAATAAAAATTTAAAATTGAGTCAATTAGATCCTAAGAAAAATAAATCTTGTGTAATATTTTAGATGAATTACTAATTATTTATACATATTTATTTATTTATTTTAATAAAACGTTTAAAACATCTTTTCAAATTTTTATTTTTATTAAAACAGGATTTCCCATAATGTATAAACTAAATAAGGATTATAATATATGATTATTCATAAATTATTCATGAGGAAGATAAAATATCTTGGGATGAATAATCGTAAAATATATTTTAATTTGATTGAATCTAAATTTTCAATATTAGTTATAAAATTAGCATTTATATTAAATTAAATTTAAAATAATTAACTTCTAATTAATACAAGAAATATTTTAAATGATTGTCTAAATAAAAATATTCATCATTGAAAGATAAATATCAAACTCTATTTATGAATGCCCATTATTTACTTAACCATGAAGGAAGTAATCAAGTTTTTAATTAATTTTTTACAAAAAATTAAATAAATTAAATGAAACCTTAGAATTAATAAATCTGTAAACAATAATTTAAATAAAATGTCATACCAAATTATTGATACAATAGAATCATATTTAAAAAGTCATGATGGTAATAATATTGAAAGATCTAAAAAGGTTTTAAAAATTAGATTTCTTGAGATATTATTTTGCTGAGAAATCAATTTTTACACTCAAAGGAAAATTAGGTTTCTTGAATAATACCTTAGTAATTTAAATAAAAATTTTTTTTAATGTATTTATAACTTATTTTAACTATTCCATGAAATCTTAATAAAATTGCTTTTAACTTAGAAAAAATAATTCATTATTTAACCATATCTTGTAAACAAATATTATTTTAAGAAATAATTGATTAATAAAAATTGATATTACTTTTTTTAATAATTTAACCAATCTAGACTGTTTATCCAAGATTTGTTTTAGAAAACAAAAGTCAAGAAGTTCTTACTTCATCAAAGGATAGTGTTACTCCAACTTTAAGCAATTTAAATCTTTTATCACCTATTGGCTCATACAACCTCTTTTACAAAAAAGACTCAAATGAAATTTCATCAGTTCACTATGATGATGGAAAATGGGAAGGCTTTATGAATGTTGGATTATTTAATCATAAAAATTTACGTACATCTGTATATGCAAAACAAGTTATTACTCAAAAAGAAAATACTTTCCTTGCCAATTGGAAATTACATTTAGACGAGAATAAATTATTTGTTTTTGGAATGAACAGAGATAATTCTTTAGAACCCCTCTCTTTTAAAAATTATTTTAAACATTTATCTATTGCCGGTTTTTATGGTTTTTCTAGAAATAACAACTTACAAATAGTCGCTGGAGCAAAGGCTGGTTTTAATCTTGAGTCTAAAAGTCTTTCAAGTGGTACAATTTATGCATCTGCAGATTATAAAGATTTTAAAAATACTTTAAAATTTGGAAGATTTAAAAGTAAATATTTTTTAAATGAATTTTAATTTTACAATTACATAAGAATTAAAAATAATTTCATTTATCATTTTCTTTTAAAAATAGATGAAAAGGTTTATTTTTTAAATTACACTGCTGATGCAAAAATTAATGGTATGAGAGTCGCTGCTGATTTGGATTATACAAATAAAGCCTCTGATTGCAAATTAAGCGAAGTTAAAGATTCAGGAATAAAAATTGGCCTGGAATTCCCAATCCAAAATGACACTTGGGCTAAAGTTATGGTTAATAACAAAAAAGAAGTCTTCACTTCCATAGGAAGAAATTTTGGTACTATTTTATTTACATTCGGAACAAAAGTAAGATCAATCATTTATTACATATATATAAATATTCATTTTTTAAATTGTTCAAATTTAAATTTCCATATTAGGTTTCTGCCAACTCCTTTAAATCATTGAAATATGATTTTGCTGCCTCTCTTAACTTCAATTAATAAATTGAGTAAGGATGAATTATCGAAATAAATTAAACTTAGAATGAAATTATTTAATCACAAAATAGATATTTATATTAATTTAATTTATTTACAATTAATAATTTTGATCTTTTACTTATTTATTCATCATTCTAATTTTTTATTTCTATAGATTTGAATATAGTTAATTTTATGATCAAAATATGGTTGAAAAAATTAAATAATATTATAAATAATTAATTATTAATAATCACACCATACTTTTTTTAAACAAGTTTAGAAATATTCTGATAAATGAATTGGCTCACTTAAATGGTGTATATGGATTTAAGATTTTAAATCATTATATTGATTTTAAAATAAGTTAATGATGAATGATATTTATTTATATATTATTATTCAAAAGGTCATAAAATAATTTTATATTATTATCTTTGTTAGTGATTTAAAAAACAATTTTAAATCATAAAATTAAAATTAAGAAAACAGAGAACTTAATTTTGATCCTCTTTGATTAAATATTTATAACTTTCTGTCCATTCGGGAATAATTTTTTTAAGAATAGATATATTGTTTGGATTTTTCTCCAAATATAATTGAATTTCGCTTTCAGAAAAATCAAATAAATTCGGATAAATAAAATTTGAATTTTGTACTAAATCTGAATTTCTTAAATCATCAAAAAATACATGTCCCATTATTTCTAATGCACTAAGTCTTTTATGAGGCTCATAAACTAATATTTTTTCAAGTAAATTTTTAACTTCTTTTGGTTTATCAGGAAAAGCCTCTTTTAATGGACTTCTTTTAACTTTAGGAAATTGACAATTCAATGCATTATTTTTATTTAAATAAAGAAGCTGATTGGAATCTGGTGGCCCCAAAATGCTCATTATGTGAATTAATTGATTTACTGTTGATTCACCTTGAAAAAAAGGCTTTCTTATTAACATTTCTGCCAAAACACATCCAAATGACCAAATGTCTATGCTCGAATCATACTCTACATTGGCAAAAATCAACTCAGGAGCGCGATAATAACGAGAGCAAATATAAGCAACATTAGTTTCATTTTTTGAGAGTTTTTTTGCAGAGCCAAAATCGCATAAAAAAATTTTATTAGTAGAAGAATCAACTAATATATTTTGAGGCTTTATATCACGATGAAGATATCCCTTTGCGTGTAAATAAGCCAAAGCTCTAGCCATTTGAAAAGAGAATAGTTTTATTAAGAATAATGGGAATTCTTCTTTGATTTTTTCATAACATTGAATCATTCTATTTAAATTATCAGGAACATAATTAAGTACAAGATTAAGGTATAATTCATCTTGCTGAATTTTAATATTTTACTAATAAAATTTTTTCATATTTAGAAAAAATTTTAAAAATTATCTAAAAAATATTCATTTTTCAAATAAATCCTTTAGATAAAAATCAACATTATATATCTGGAATAACATTCTCAATATTGATTTATATTAAAAAATGCTATTTTTTAAGAATTTTTTAGTGATTAATTCTTAAATTAAATTTAATTTCAAAAAAAATATAATTACCTTTTCGCCAGTCGTGTAAAAAGCGTGATGTAATTTTACTATATTGGGATGAGACAGTTCTTTTGTTATCTGATATTCTCTATTTTTATATCTTTTGTCTTGATAAACTTTTTTTATAGCAACTGATTCCCCTGTATGAATAATTTTTGCCTATAATTAATAAAATATTAAACTAACTTGAAAAACGATTCCGAATGAACCATTTCCGCAAACCCTTTCAATTTTATATAGAAAATCCTAAATTAAGAGATGATTTTAATAAACTTATATCACAATATTACTGTATTTTTTTTGTCTTTTTCCTTAATATTTTCCATTTATAGGAATTTTTTTTATCAAATTCAAATTTTTCTTTATATGAATGTTTTAATTTGAATTTTCTCAAAGTTAAATTTTCACAAAATACACTTAAATTAAAATAAAAAAGATTAAACATCATTTAATGATTCAATTTAATGATTTTTATATCTAAATAATTGAGCTAATACTATATAATTTCACCGATATTTAAATATTTTTATAATAATAATAATCCTTTTAAAAGTTAAAAACTTGGATTTTGATTAATAATTGCAAACAGAATTGTTATGTATTCTGATTAAATTTCATTAATAATCAAGTTAAAAGGAATAATGAAGGACTATTTTTATAGAATTTTAGTTTTGAAATGTTTTGGAAGATATGAATATTTTTCATGACTCAAATGTTTCTATTTTATTACTTTATTTTCTTTGCAAAATGAATATAAAACTTAAAATTTATCAAAAGAATTTTTAAATTTCCATTAACTTAAACTGTCGATTTTAAATTTTATTTTTATTCGTTTGTAAATAATTCTATAAAAAGAAAACCTTAATTATGTTAAAAAAATTCATCCAATATAGAGTTTTTAAATTATTCTAACAATAATTTAAATATATATTTGGAAAAAAAATTTATTTCCATATTAAAAATATAATGGATTCTCAAAAACAACCTGATCAAAAACCCAAAAAAGATCAAAAAGAAAACAAAACCCCAAAACAACCAAAAGAAGTTAAGGATGATCAAAAAGGAAAAGATGTAGCAAATTTCGAGAATGTTTTGCCAAATGCAATTAAAGGAAAAGTTGTGACAAGATTCCCTCCTGAACCAAGTGGATATTTGCATATCGGTCATGTTAAAGCAGCAATGCTTAACTATCATTATTCTAAGCTCTATGAAGGAAAAATGATCTTACGTTTTGATGACACTAATCCTGCTAAAGAAAAAGATGAATATGTAGAAAATATTAAAAAAGACCTTCAAAGCCTTGAAATTTTCCCTGATCGTGTTACACACACTTCTGACTACTTCGATGTTTTACAAGAATGGATGACTAAGCTGATAAAAGAAGGAAAAAGCTATTGTGATAATACAGGAGTAGATCAAATGCGAGATGAGCGAATGAAAGGAATTGCTTCCAAAAACCGTGATAAAACTGCAGATGAAAATTTAGAAATTTGGAATCAAATGCTGAGTGAAAATCCTAGTGAAGAAATAAAACAATATTGTGTTAGAGGAAAAATAGATTTTAAAAATAAAAATAAATGTTTAAGAGATCCAGTCTTTTTTAGATTTAGCGATCAAGTCCATCACAGAGTAGGAGAAAAATACAAGGTTTTTCCAACTTATGATTTTGCTTGTCCTATTGTGGATAGCATCGAAGGAGTTACACATACTCTTAGAACTAATGAATATTCTGATAGAATTGCGATGTTTAAATGGGTTTTAGAAGCTTGTGGGTTGCCTGATATTGAAATTTATGAATATTCAAGATTAAATCTAATACATACTGTTCTAAGTAAAAGAAATTTAAGATGGTTTGTTGATAATAAGATTGTTGAAGGATGGAATGACCCAAGATTCCCAACAGTCCAAGGAATCCTAAGAAAAGGATTAGTTGTTCAAACATTAAAAGACTTTATGATGGCACAGGGTCCAAGTAAGAATACTAATTTACAAGAATGGGATAAAATTTGGGCTATGAATAGAAATAATATTGATCCTATTGCTAAAAGATTATTTGCTATTAGCTGTGAAAATTCTGTCGAAGTTGTATTAGATAACTTTGAAGAAGAAGTGCAGAAAGTAGAAGTCGATTGGCATCAAAAGGTATAAAATTTTTTTTAAAAACTATTTAAATAATTTTTTTAAATAAGTAAAAATAAATTAATTATCTTAATTCCTCATCTGAAATTTTTTTATTTTAATTTTTAAAAATTTGAAAATTTGAAAATATTCATTTTATCAAATAAGTATTATAAATATTGCCAATATTTAATAATTTTGTATTTTTATTCTTTATAAAAAATTATTATTTCTTAGTATTTTTATTAAAAATTTCATTAATTTTGAAAATTGAATAAATATTTATCCTATAATCATTTTAGAATCAAGAATTTGGAAAGAGAAATCAGTACAGATATAAAAAGCTTTTAATCGAGCAAGATGATGCTAAAGAATTAACAGAAGGACAAAAACTAACAATATATAAATGGGGAAATTCAATTGTAAATAAAATAGAAAAAGATGGTGATAAAATTGTAAGAGTTTTTGTTACTTTAACTCCTGAAGATACAAACTTCAAAGGAACCAAAGTTGCTCATTGGGTTCCATCTAAAGATGATTTGGTAATTATCAAATTTCCATAATTTAAATGAATTATATATCATAATTTTTTTAGGGATTAAAATAAAAAACTATTAATACCTTTATTTATTAAAAATTAAGATTAAAATGTTTTATTAATTTTTATGATTTAATGAAATAATTTAGACTGTTCCAGTAAAATTAGTCGAATTTGATCATTTAATAACAGTGAAGAAAATGGAAGATGACACAAAAGTAGAGGATGTTGTTAATAAAAATTCCAGATTTGAGACTAAAGCTCTTGCTGAATTAGAAATAAATAGTATTAAAAAAGGAGAAATTATTCAATTTGAGAGAAGAGGGTTTTTCATTGTTGATAAACTTGCTGATGAAGCTGATATGATTACTTTACACTTCATCCCTGATGGAAAAACTAAATCCATGTCTGTTGTCTCAAATAAAGTTGATGCTAAGATAACTTCTAAAGGGGTTGAAGATAATAATAGCAAATCCAAAAAAGACAAAAAAGAAAAGAAGGACAAAAAAGATGAAAAACCAATCGAAAATGGAAATGTTGAAAAATTAGATCAATAAATTAATTGAAAAAAGATAATTATTTAACTAAAAATTACTAAGAATTTATTTATCATAATCTATAAAATAATTAATTCATTTATTAATTTTTAAAAAATTATTATTATATTGATACATATTTTATAAATTAAAGTAGTTAATTAAGTATTATTATCAAACAGTAATTTCAACAAAATTTATTTTAATCATAATTTTAAAATAAAATTTATTAATTTAATTTAAATAAATAAAAGTAAAAATCAAGACTCATATATCACATTTTGTTTTAAATGCCTCTAATAATTGGCAGTTTATTATAATTCTGATTTAGGATAAAATTTTTGAATTGTTAATATTTGTTAATATTGGATAAAAAAACATTTCTGATACATTTAAGTTAGAAATGAATTTTAT
>Ga0194116_10006803_pt1 | contig 12057 bp, 7 predicted proteins | sample TA2MahsurfametaG_4_FD_148617 | JGI IMG/M metagenome (GOLD analysis project Ga0194116, IMG submission 148617) | Freshwater microbial communities from Lake Tanganyika, Tanzania - TA2015008 Mahale S9 surface | ecosystem: Environmental > Aquatic > Freshwater > Lake | place: Tanzania: Lake Tanganyika... | reverse complement strand
ACTACAACATTCACAGGTATTGTTGGTGAAGGAACTCCTTTAACTAGTGTTACGGTAAGTGGATCTGGACCAATTGCGATTAACGGTGGAGCGGTTACAACAACGGGTATTCAATCTTATACAGGCGCTGTTACTTTAGGAGCCAATACAACTTTTACAACAACAAATAATGACATTACATTTGCAAGTACATTAAATGGAGATACTGCAGGAAGAACACTGACAATCTCTAATGGTACAGGGGATACAACATTTACAGGAGCTGTGGGTGGATCCAATGCTTTAGGCAACATTACAATTACCACAGATATATTAACCGCAGCAGCTATTAAATCTTCAGGAACGTTAAGTATTACTAATGCTGGCACAAGTTCGATTACAGGAATTATTAGTGAAGGTGCTTCTGCTTTAGCAGTTACAAAAGCTGGAGCTGGTACACTAATATTATCAGGTGCTAACACTTACACAGGCGCCACAACAATTTCAGCAGGCGCATTAAGAGCATCACATAATACAGCTCTTGGAACAACAGCAGGTGGTGTAACAGTTGCAAATGGTGCAGCTCTTGAATTATCAGGTGGAATTACAATCGGTGCAGAAGCTTTAACATTAAATGGAGATGGAATTAGCTCAGGTGGAGCTTTAAGAAATATTTCTGAAAATAATACATATCAAGGAGCAATAACACTTGCATCCGCGTCAACTATTAATTCTGATGCTAATATTCTGACATTATCGGGAAATATTACAAATGCGGGTTATACTTTAACTAGTGGTGGATCTGGTCATATAACAGCAACAGGAGTAATTTCGGGAGTTGGAGGTCTTACTAAAAATGGTTCAGGGACATTAACTCTAAATAATATAAACACCTACACAGGCCTTACAACAATTTCTGCAGGAACATTATCTTTAGATCAAACAGGCACTACTGTAGGATACGTAATTGATAATGCAGCTAGCATAACTATAAATGGTGGAATTCTTTATTTAGCTGATGCGACTGAAGTTATTAATGTACTTACATTAACGAACGGATCAGTTGATATAAGTGCGTCTGGAAACAGAATAACAGCTACAAGTTATAGTCTAAATCCAACATCTGGAACAGGGCATTCAATTGCAGCTGATTTAGGAGATTATTCTAAATCAACTCTGACGATGTCAGGTTCAAGTGGAACAGTAGTTACTTTGTCTGGTTCAAATAGTTATTTAGGAAAAACAACTATTAGCGGCGGAACATTAAAGGTTGGTGCAAATAACGTTATGCCAAATACTAGTGAAGTTGTTCTAGCAAACACTGCTGGAGCTATTTTAGATATAAACGGGAAAACTGATACAATTGGTTCAATTTCAGGTGGCGGGGCTTCAGGTGGAAATATTACTTTAGGTAGTGGTGCATTGACCGTTAATCAATTTACATTTGGAAATTATGCTGGAATTATAAGTGGAACAGGTTCTTTAACTAAGTCTGGGATTGGTCTTTTATGGTTGGCTGGAGTTAACACATATTCTGGAGGCACAACTATTACTGAAGGAGAGGTAATTGTAGGGGTTACAAACGCTATACCTAATTATTCATTAACATTTACTGGTAGTAGTAAATTATTATTCATATTTACCGATGTAACACAACAAATCGGTTCATTATCTGCAAATGGCATAAGTGGAGCTCAGATTAATTTGGCTACTCTTTCAAGCATTTTGACAGTCACTCAAGCTACTAACGAAACTTATTCTGGAACAATTATTGGTGCGGGTGCTTTAGTTAAAGCTGGGTCAAGTACATTAACACTAGCAGGCGCAAATACTTATACAGGCAAAACAACTATTAATGCAGGAACTCTTCAGTTAGGGGCAAATAATGTTATGCCAAATACTAGTGAAGTTGTTCTAGCAAATACTGCTGGAGCTGTTTTAGATGTTAATGGTTATACTGATACGATTGGTTCAATTTCAGGCGGCGGGGCTTCAGGTGGAAATATTACTTTAGGTAGTGGTGCATTGACCGTTAATCAATTTACATTTGGAGATTATGCTGGAGTTATAAGTGGAACAGGTTCATTTACAAAATCAAGCTATGGTGTTTTAAGACTTTCTTCGGCAAATACTTATACAGGAGCTACAACAATAAGTCAGGGAGAGTTAATAGTTTCAGGAAGTTTATCTGACTCAACTGCAGTAACCGTTTCAAGTGGTGCTACGTATTCACTTGTAGCAAGTGATACTATTGGATCAATTAATGGTGCAGGATCTATTTTATTAAATATCTATACTTTAACAGCGGGGGGCGACAATTCTTCAACTTCAGTGTCAGGCGTTATTTCTGGAACTAGTGGAGCACTTATTAAAAATGGAACAGGCACTTTAACATTGTCAGGTAGCAATACTTACACGGGAAAAACTACAATTAATGGAGGATTAATTACACTTGGAGCTAATAATGTCATGCCGGATAATAGTGAAGTTGTCCTTGCGAACACTTCTGGAGTAGCTTTAAATATTAATGGTTACACTGATACCATCGGTTCAATTTCTGGAGGTGGTGCTTCAGGCGGAAATATTACTTTAGAGAGTGGCAGTGGAACTGGAGCTTTAACTGTAAATCAATTTACATTTGGAGACTATAGCGGCGTTATTAGTGGAGCAGGTTCATTTACAAAATCAAGTTATGGTGTGTTAAGACTTAATTCAGCTAACACTTATACAGGAGCGACTGCAGTTACAGGGGGTGATTTAATTATTATGGTTAATAGTGGAATTCCAAATACTGCATTATCCTTAACTGGAACTGCAAGATTATTATTATTAAAAGACGGGTTATCATTAAACGTTGGTACATTATCAGGTGAATCAAGTGCTTTAGCTTGGTTATATCCAAACTCAACTTTAACTGTTAACCAAACAAGTAACGCAACATTTGCTGGAGTAATTAGAGATAATACATCTGGTTCAGTTGTAAAAACTGGAAACGGAACTCTAACTCTCACAGGAGCTAATACTTATCAAGGTTCAACAACTGTAAGTGCGGGTGTATTGAGTTTGGAAGCTAATAACGCTATCGCAAGTTCAATTGCAATAAGTGTTGCTTCAGGAGCTAACTTAAATATTGTAGGAACAACACAAACTATTGGAACATTATCAGGTAATGGAAATATTAATTTAGGTAGTGGTGGAGGGGCTTTAACAGTTTCACAAAGAACTTTTAGTGATTATTCAGGTATAATTGGTGGCACAGGTTCATTTACAAAATCAGGACCTGGCGTTTTACGATTAAATGCAGGAAACACTTATTCAGGCAGCACAACGATAGCAGGTGGTGAAATCATTATTGGAATTTCTAATGCGCTTCCTACAGCCTCAGCAATTTCTTTCACTGGTGCAACTACTAGGTTGTTAATGCTTGAGCAAAATATCAGTCAACAATTTAGTTCTTTAACATCTGCAAATTTAAGTGGGATAAGTATATTTGGTTATAAGACAAATACCTTTAACTTAAGTCAAACAGGTAACACTAATTATTACGGAAGTGTATTAGGTGGATTTAGTTTTGTTAAATCAGGATCGGGAACAATATCAATACGTGGAACCCGTCAAGCAGTTGAGACAATATCTGCTGGAGCAATTAATTCTGGAGAATGATATTTATGAAAAAAAATTCTTTTAATAAATTATTAATTCAAGTTTTTTTATTAGTATTCATTTTTATTTCCAATGTTCAAGCTTCAGCATCTTGTCGAGTGGCTAATGGAAGATTAAATTTTGGAAAATATGATAATTTTGGCGCAGATAACGCAAAAACTGTAGGAGAAATAACAGTTATTTGCTCAAATATGACAGGGGATGTGAATTACAATTTAGCGCTAATGAATGCTAATTTAAGTATGAGCAACGGCAAAGGTGGTTTTATCGATTATAAGTTATTTACCTCAGCAAATTATACAACTCTTTGGAGCGAAACTAATTTAATTAGTGGCACAATTAAAAATATCAATGGGAATGGTATCGATGTCAAACCTGTTTATGGGGAAGTTATTTTATTAAATAAACAAAGAATGTCTGCTGGAGAATATACTAATCATTCTAATCCGCCACAAGTGAAGTTATCCTACTAAGTTTAGTTTTTTAAGTTGCACTTTATTGGTCCAATAATTTGCTCATATGTTTGCTGAGGATCAATTTCAACATTTAATTCACATCTATTTTCTAACCAGCTAACAATTAGTTGGTTTTTTTCAGATAAGTCAGTTAAGTATACTTCTCCATTTCTACCAGCAATAAAATTTTCTTTTCTATTAATAATATTTACTGTTGCACCTGCCGGGATGGGATTATCATTAGGCAAATGAATTCTGACAAGAGCATTTTTTGATATTTTAATTGGAAATTTTACTATAACCCCACTTCTTGCGTAAGCAACTGGGTACATTTCTAATAATTCAGCATTAGCCTCAAGAGGTATTTCATTATCTTTAATTTCAATCTTTGTTTTTTCATAAGGTCGTATAGGAAAGGTTGCGGTTCCTTTATTATTTGTAACTGCTACCATATTATTTTGGTTATAAATTTTTATATCTTTTAGACCACCTGTGTTTACAACCGCAAAACTAGAAGTGTTAATTGATCTCGATGCAAAAATTTCACCCTCTAAAAAACCAACAGACCCACTAGTAGATATTCGTTTACCAGTGGTGACTCCTTGTTTTATATTTATTTCGCCGGAATATTGAGCTATATTTGAGTTTGCGGTAATATTAGCTTTAATATTATCTTGAAGATCTTCATTAAACAAACTCCAATTCATTCCCGGTCCCGCAGGAAGATTAGTTGATATAGAGTAAGTATCGAGTTTTTTTCCACTCGGCTCAACAAGATGTTCAACTCTAGTATTATATTCACCAAATGGCACTGTTAAAACTATTCCGCTACTCCAATTATTGGATGTGTCGAGTCTTTTATTGTAAGAAAAAGATAGGTTAGCTCCATAAGGCAATGCAAAACCAGTTCCAATAAAAGCATTTTTAAAAGGACCCGTATCCCAATTTGTCTGACTAACATAACCAATATTAATATTATTGTTGATTAAAGGAGTTGGAAAAGAAACAAAGGCATTTATTCGCGTTTTTGGTTTTGTCTCATTGTTGTTAGATGCAAATTGAGAAAAATCCTTATCAAATGCTTTTACGCCAATACTTGTTTTAAGAATTTGACCAATGTTTTCGATATATAATCCGTATTGATTTGCAGTTCCTTTTTTATCGTCATTGGAGGAGGCTGCGGAAGCTTGAAAAAGGGCCAAATTTCCGAGTGTAAAAGCAATATCGCCGCCTGCAGCTTTTCTATCAGCTTGTAATTCAAAACGACCTTTCGTTGATACCGTGTCTGTAATACCTCGAGCAAATGTGCCAGAGATAAAGCTGTCTTGATAATCATTATCTTTTAATCCATAATTTTTCCTTAAAAATCCTGACTCTAAAGAAAAGTCATTCTCACCCTCTGCTAAAAGTATGGGTGATTGATAGAAATTTTTAGTTACAATTTGTTCGTTGCCTAGAATATCTTTAATAATTAAAGAAACTTTTCCAACACCAGATCCTGGGACTGGAAGATGAGTAATATCAAAAGGTCCTGGATTAATTTTTTTTGAAAAAGTTTTTTGGTTGTTAACATAAACATCTACAACCGAGGGTAGCGCTGCTGATCCAGATATTATTGGATTTGGGGTATAAATGTATCCAGGTTGAGTTGCATAATTTTTTGACCATCTAATTCCAAAAAAATTTGCAGTTCTACTCCAATTTCCATCAGTATTTACTGTATCTCCTATAATAAAAGACTGCATTTTATCAGGCAGATCTTTTTGGTAATAACTAGAAGTTCGAATAATATTAGTTTCTTGTTTATCTTTATTGATCGTAGCTCCTGTTGTAAGCGAACCTAATTTATTGAAACCCGTTAAATCTAAAACCCCCGAAATACTTTCTCTGGTTTTTGTTTGGGTCAAATACAACTGGTAATTAGTATAAAGTCCTGGGGGGCCTATTTCAGGTTTTAGCTTATAAGACTCCTTGTTTGCAATTAAATTTAATTCAAATGCACTAACTGGAATACGAATATCTAAAAAAAATTTTTCCTGATCTAAAGTGTATGTTAGTCCATATTGTTTATCCAATAGATAACCATAAGAACAGTCTGACATGGGGATCTTTTCAGTTCTTGGCTTAATTTTAAGTTCTTTAAAAATTAATTCAGGTAAGACAATAGATCCATCTTGGAGTTTTTCTACTCTAATAGGTTCTGATATTTGTAAAAGATTAATAGCAACATCCACTAATAATATTTCAACATTTGGTGCACAACGGTTTGTATTACTATTAGATGGTTTTGAAACTGTTACTTCAGGAGGCTTATTATTATTATCTTTTTCAGATAAGTTTTTATTAATTTGCAATTCAGGTATTTGCGCAACTGTTCCGTTACTTTCCGTTTGTATGCTTTTTTTTTTTTTTTTTTTTATTTTTTTTTTTTTGGGTTCTTTATTTTTTTTTTTCTTTTTTTTTTTTTTTTTTTTTTTTTTTTTTTTTCTTCTTTTAATTTTTTATTATTAGGTTCGATAATGCTTTTATTAATTTCATTAGATGTTTGATATGTTAAAAGATTTTTGACTTCTTTGACTTCACTAAAATAAGAAGTTGTAACGAATGCAATCGCATTTAATAAATCAAGCATTAAACTAGGCTTTATTTTTTATAAGTTATTTGGAGCGCTAATTATTTTGGTTTGCTAAATAATGAAACTAAAATTAATCTAGTAAAAGCCCTAAAATAAAAAGCAATTATAAAAGAAATTTTTTTAATAAGTAATTTCAAATACGATACTACTACTACTTTGAAATTTTAAATACTTCATATTATCTGCTTTGCTTAAAATAAGTTTTGGAACTTGAAAATTTATCTTTTGCATTTTTTCAAAACTGTTATTTTTTAATGAGAAACTTTCATCTTCATAATCGAGTCTTGTCTCTGCAGAAGAGTTTGAGGCAAGTTGAACTAGCGAGTCAGGAATAAATCCAATAATATCTTTTTTATTTTTTTTGAACTCAATTGCATAATTATTGTCTAAAAGTTCTTTAATATTTTTACTGATAATTTTTATAATTGGTTTGCTATCGTTGTTACATATTACTGTAACATCTGATACAATTTTTAAAGAAAGAAAATTATCATCAACAAATGTAGGCTCACTTACATTAGTCTCGCACTTGCTCTCGATAGTTACAGAAACTAGAAAAGTTGTATAAGCCGTTCTGGTTTGTGAACAAGTTTTTGTAGTGAGGCTTGAATAGAAAATTAAAATTAATGAAATAAAAAATATTTTTTTATATATTTTTCCAACAACTGGTCTAACCACCTACACACCGGTAGTTAGATTCGTATAGTTTTTAAAAATAATTAGTAATTACGGGTAAAATTAGATGTAGATAATTTTTCGCTTTTAAAGTGTATTATGAAATTAAATTTTAAGTTGTTTAATAATTTCCTCAAATGCATAAGACCAGTCTGTAATTTTTTTTTTCGAATTAAATTTTTTTCTGTATAAAGTAGCACTTTGATACCAAGGACTAACCTTCGAGTCTAACATCCACCGCCAGTCTGTTATCAAACCCAGTAAAATAAAAATTTTTTTTCCAAGAGCTCCTGCTAAATGTGGAATTGAAGTGTCGGTACTTATTACTAAGTCCATATTTTGAATGACAGAGGCAAGATCGTCAAAATTATCTACGTTTTTTCCAATAAAGTTGATTTGTGGATATTTTTTTAAAAAAATTTCATCTTCTTTTTTTATGTCTTTTTGTATCAAAAATAAGTTTGCCTTATTAACCAAAGGTAAAAAAATCTCTAAGCTTGCCGAGCGTTCGCTATCAGCAACGTATTTCGGATTTCCTGCACAAGTAATTCCAATATTTAATTTTTCTTTTGTTAAATTCAATTTTTTGAACCAAGCTTCATCATTAGTTATTGATGTTTTTAAATAACGGTTTTGAAAAGGAATATTGTTAAGATTAGTTTTAAATAGCATTGGTAAACTCAATAAAGGAATTTGATAATCAAATTTATTTACAACTATTCCTTTACCTGTTTCATTAATTGTACAGTTAAATTGTCTAGACATAAGACCCGAAAGTGTTTTTGAGGTATCAAAGGTCACTTCTGCCCCGAGATTTAAAATTTCATAGATATATCTACAAAATTGAACAACATCTCCTAATCCTTGTTCAGACCAAATTAATATTTTTTTTTTATGTAAATTTTTAAGATTTTCTAGTCTTGTTAGTTTTGAGAATTGTGATTTTGCATTTGGTAATTTAAATCGGTATTCATAGTTTTTCCATCCTTCCTCAAATTCCCCAAGAGTTAACTGACTTAGTGATTTATTCCAATAAGCGTCCGAAAAGTCTGATTTAATACTAATAGCTTTGTCATAACAATCCTTGGCTAAATTAAAATATTTTCTATGTTTAAGATGACCCAATGAGTGAAGAAGTAAGCCTTTATTATTCCAAACTTTGTAATAATCTTTTACAGTTTTAATTGCTTGATCATAAAAATCTAAAGCCTGATCATATTTTTTTAAAAGCTGAAGAGTATTTGCTTTATTTTCTATGGCCGCCCCGAAATCTTTTTTTATTAGTAAAATTTTATCGAAGAGTTTATCTGCTTCTTGATATTTTTTAAGGTGAAAAAGACATAAACCTTTGCTGTTCAAAGCTTCAACAAAATTTTTAGATACTGCCAATGCTTTTTCACAATATGTTAGCGCAGTTTCATATTCCTTTAACTCGATATATGATACGGCAATATTTACCCATGCTTCTGGAAATATTTTTTTTAATTTAAGCGCTTTGTTACATTCAGAGATCGCTTCATCATAGCGCCCAATAGTAAAAAGGGTAAAACCTTTATTACAATATGCTTCTGCATAATTTTTATTTATTTTGATTGCCTGATCATAAGCTTCAATGGCTTGCTCATAATTTTCCATTTTATGTAAAATATCGCCTTTTTTTGCCCATATTTCTTCTGAGAAATTTTTGATTTTTATTGCTTGATCTAAACAGTGGTGAGCTTCTTTAAAATTTTTTAATTCCTTAAGAGCATCAGCTTTGTTTAAAAGAGCTTCTATTAAATTAGGGTAAAGTTCTAATGATTTATTAAAATTTTTAACTGCTTCTTCATATCTTCCTAATTCACATAAAAGAATGCCTTTATTATTATAAGCGTGAAAATATAGTGGGTCTATTTCAATTGAGCGATTAAATGCTTGTAAAGATGACTTATAGTTATTTAGTTGCTGTTCACAAAGACCTAAATTCATCCAACCCACAGTGTTTTTTGGATTAAGCTTAATAACTTGCATCGCAGATTTTTTTGCATCAGTATTTTTATTCAATCTCATTTGCACGGAAGATAGATTGTTTAAAACTGACTCTCTATTTGGAACTAATTTAAGAGATTTTAAAAATTTTATTTCCGCTTGTTTAAATTGTTTATTTTCAATGTCATTTATACCATCAATAAATAATTGCTTTGCATTCTCTGGGTCTTTCATGCTTTTTATTTAAATTATATATAAATATTTGATAATTAGCTCAAAGGACAATAAATAGCAGTGTCTTATGAAAAAGATTATTTTATCAATTTTTTTTCTTTTTAGCACAACAGTTACTTTTTCGCAGGTGACGCCAGATGCTGGACGAATTTTAAATCAAGAAAATGAGCGTCGAAAAGCGAAGGAAATACCTAAGGAAATACCTAAAAGTTTATTAGAAGAAACTCAAAAAAAAGAAATTAGGACCTCACAAGAAAAAATACTTGTAAAATCTTTTAAGATTGAAGGAAACATTAAAGCCTTTCAAATTTCAGAAGTTCAAGATTTATTAATAGATCTGAATAATCAGCAACTTACTTTTGAGCAGATACAATTAGCAGCTGATCGTATTACCGCCGCTTACAATAAAAAAGGTTTTTTATTAGCTCAAGCAATTATTCCAAAACAAGAAATTAAAGATGGGATTGTTATTATTTTAATCAATGAAGGTAAACTTGACTCTAAGGAACCTTATAAAATTAATGGCCAAAATTTAAGAATTTCTGAAGAACGCTTAAAAGCTTACATGGATAAAGCACTAGGAGATAATGTTTTAAAAGACTCTGTAGAAAGAGGGTTGTTGAATATTTTTGATAATCCTGGTGTAAAGGCAAATTTAGCGCTGGAGCCAGGATCTGATCCTGGCAGTACTCGAATGATTTTAAATGTTAACGAAGGGCCTTTAGCTCAAGGATCTTTCACAATTGATAATTATGGTAATCGTTATACTGGAGACCTTCGAGCAAGCGCTTCGGTAGATTTTAATAATCCCACAGGTATTGGTGACCAAATTGGAGTTTTAGCTACTAAAGCAATTGAAGGAGATTTAGAATTAAAAAAATTTTCATATAATTTTCCAATTAGTAGCAATGGTTTGCGAGGAGGAGTTTTTTATAGTGTTGTAGATTTTAAAATAGGAAAAGAATTAAAAACAAACCCGCAAAGTATTGGAAAAGCAGAAAATGCAAATCTTAATTTAAAATATCCTCTCATACGATCCGTTGCTGAGGCGGTGATTACGAATTTTAATTATGATAAAAAATATTTATATAACACCTCTTCGGGCTCTGTTACTTCTGATAAGGAATTAAATAATTTTAATTTAGGAATAACTTATCAAAAGACAGATCAAATTTTTGGAGGTGGGTTTACTCAAGCAAATATTAATTTTACTAGAGGTGATTTAGATTTATCTAAAGTAGCATCAAGTTTGTCCGGAGATCAAGGTGCCTCAGGTTACAAAACGAATGGTTCATTCAATAAACAAAATATTCAAATAAGTAGAATTCAGAGGGTAAATGAAAAATTTAATCTAAATTTTTTAGCGGATGCTCAGTTTTCTTCAAAAAATTTAGATACCTCAGAAAAAATGTCATTAGGGGGACCTTCTGGAATTAGAGCTTATCCTTCTGGAGAGGCTTCAGGGGATGAGGGTTATCGGTACAATATTGACTTAAAATATAGTCTTGGAAATTTTCCATTGATTGGAAATTTAACTTCTTCAATTTTCTATGATTATGGCAGAATAAAACAATATAAGAACAAAGGTGTCTCAAGTTCAACGGTAAGTAATAATGAATATTATCTTTCGGGACATGGTCTAGGGCTTGAAGCTATTAATTCTAATAATTTTTCGTTAAAATTTATAGCAGCCCATACTAATGGTGGTAATCCAGGTGCTTCAGCACAAGGAAATGACTCCGATGGTAAAAAAGATAATATGCGTTATTGGTTACTAGCTAGTTTAAATTTTTAGCTTTTTTGACATATATATCCTAAAATTGTAAAACAACTCTAAGTTTAACAACTTTTGATTTATTAAATTTAAAGGGATTTCAAATACATATTTTTATTGTAATAATGAAAAAAAAATTAACAAAAAATAATTTTTTTAAAACTTCAGCAATCTTAAAAAAAGCTAAGACAACCACAGCATTGACCTGTCTGATAGGCACAATGATGTTAACACAAAATCCTGCAATGCCTCAAACCACAACCACAGGTTCGATGGTAGTGAGTACAAGTGTTGCTTCAACTTGTACAGTTTCAGCTGCTGCTATGACATTTGCCGCATACACAGGTGCAGCAATCACTGCAACATCAGCTGTAACTGCAAACTGCACTAACGCTACCACCTTTACGATTTCATTTAACGATACACCTGATTCTTCTCCTGCTTATTATTTAGTTAGAGAAGGTGGATCTTCTTCGACTGCGTCTGACAGAATTAATGTTACTTTCACAAATACTGCAGGTGCAACTATGACAAATGCGGCCGCAACTATAACTGGTACAGGAACAGGTTCTACGGCTACTGTTGGCACAATTACAGGTTCTATTGCAGCTTCTCAAACGGGCAAGACTGCTGGTACATATTCTAAAACAATGACGTTAAATTTAGTTTACTAA
>Ga0194116_10006802_pt1 | contig 12059 bp, 10 predicted proteins | sample TA2MahsurfametaG_4_FD_148617 | JGI IMG/M metagenome (GOLD analysis project Ga0194116, IMG submission 148617) | Freshwater microbial communities from Lake Tanganyika, Tanzania - TA2015008 Mahale S9 surface | ecosystem: Environmental > Aquatic > Freshwater > Lake | place: Tanzania: Lake... | reverse complement strand
CCAATCCCCAATCCCCAATCCCCAATCCCCAATCCCCAATCCCCAATACTGTAAAAAAAGAATAAATTTTAAAAATATGCTTTTAAAACAATCTACTTATCGAATCAAATTTTTTATTTTCAAAACGAATTTCAATTACATAAAATTTTCCATTTAAACCTTTAAATTGTCAAAAATCCTAAAAGAAATTTATTGAATATTATTAAATTTTTTGAAAAGTAATTGCTAATTAATATTTTGGATTAAAATTATTTTGAAATTATTTGATTTATATTTATTCTTCAGAGAATAAAATGAATGATAAAATAAAAAGTTTTATTCAAATCAGCGAAGATTTAAACAGCAATTTAGTAGATAATATATTTGAATTGAATGTTAAAAATGCAAATTTAATTGAAAGCAAAACTATTAATAAAAATGATTTATCTGATATGACGTTGAATATTTCTAATTTAGATATTTCAAAACTGATTGATTTATTTAAATTAAATACTAAAGCATTAGAAGATTTTTTTAAATTTCAAATTTTCCAAATTCTACCTATTGAAGAAATAAAAACCATAATTTTACAGTTTACAGAATCTTTCAATTTTGAAATGTTTGAGAAGGTTTTCAATTTTTCTTTGGAGAATTCTCATTTGGTATCTTTATTTAATCTTTCTAAAATATAAATTTTTTAAATTTATTTGAAATTTTAATTATACTTGTTAAAATAATTAAATAAAATTCAATTTTTCATATTAGGAGTTACTTGCCAAAATAATTGAGAATTTCAAAGATTTTATGCTAGAAAATCATATACCTATTTTATTTAACTTCTTGAGTAAGATAGAAACAGAAAAAAATAATCAAAATAATACAAATGATAAAATGATGACTTGTTCGACTCCTAATAAGAAATCTTCTTCACGAAATGAAGTTACTTCAGAGAATAAGATGAGTAGAGAGCATAAAAATAGAAATTATGTTGTTTATGTATTCAGACACATTTTTGAAATTAAATTGTAATTGATTAAAGAAATTATTTTTTTAGCTTATAAAATTTAATCAATTATAAAGCTAAATCAAATAGTTTTTATTTTTTTCTTAGTTTGATATTAATTTAAAAATCAAATAGTGATACATCTTTTTTAATCAAACAATATAAAATATATGAATTTACTCAAACACAGTTGAATGTTATTGTTGGAACTTTTAATTCTTTAATAAATCACATAATTGAAGAAATAAAAAATTGTGAAAATTTAGAAGAATTAAAAGTATATGATAATATTATTGATCATTTGGTAATATTCAATTTGCTTAATGAAGTCTTTTTCCATAAACTTAACGAAGCAGAGGATGAATATAACTTAATTAAACGAGAAGTTAAAGTATTAACTGATAATATTAAGAAATTGAAAATAAATTTAGAAAAAGCCTCAACAGAAGAAAATAACAAAAAGGAAATACTCGATATTAAAAGAAGATTAAATGCTTTCCAAAATTCAGGTATCCAACAAGATGTTATTTATGAAACGATTAATTTATAACTAAATTATAATTTGAATAATTTAATAAAAATATTTCAATCAATAAATAATTTTTTGATAAAAAGTCATCAATTTTAAAAATCTCAAAAAATGAGCAAAAAACTCTTTAAATCTTTTGAAAAAAAATATTAAGAATTTTATTTAATTTTTAAAATACTTTACAAAAATAATAAATAATTTGATGAACCTTGTTAAATATAAAAAAACTAAAATAAAATAAAAATATGAAAATTAAAAATATTTATTATTTTGAATATTATTTAAAAAATTAACATTTAAAAAAAAGATTTTGTAATAATTTTCCTCGAAATTCTTAATCTGATTTAATCAGATCAATAATCTTTATAAAACTTTTCTGCATATTGAATTATATTTTTTTACATATATTAATTAATTGATATTTTAATTATAAAATTATTTTTATCTTTAAATCTACCAGAAAATAATATTTTTCTATTGAATAATATTTTTTTTAAATTCTGCTGTTTTGCACTTGGCAGATTTTATTTATATATCCTGAAAATATATTAAAATATTAGGAAAAAATAAATTAAAATCAATTCGATAGTATACATTTCATATCTCTTTAAAGTTAAATTATTTTTTATATTTTTGCAATAGGTTTATCGCTCTTAAAAAAGAATAGAATTTCTGAATTGAGGTTTTATTATTTTATGCCAAATAACACCTCAGATAATTTTCTTTATCCTTCAATTTAAAATAATTTATATTCTCAAATTGAAAAATTGATCCATCAAATTTTTAATTACATACCCAATATCCCTCAAAAAATTTACGATTATCAAGTTAAATTATGTTACATAATTCTCTACACAAAGATTTCCTTTCTCCTGTTTCTACAAACTCAAGGTCACTAAAACACATATTGGCGTTGAAAGTTTTAAAAGATTCTATAGGAACAATATCCAAAAACTTTTCTTTAAACTTTACTCTTCTGCTTATTTTAAGTTTTTTATTTTTCTCATATTCATTTGTATATCCAGGCTTTTTAAAATCTACTATATTGACATTTTGATTATTAGTATTAATAGATGGATGGTTGAAATTATTATTGAAATTTCTTTTTTTCTCTGTCTGCACATTTCGATTCATCGGAGAAGTTTCTTTTAAGCCGAAATTGTTGTTCATATTTGATTTAAATTTTTCATTGAAATTTAGTATATCCTTTGGATTGTTTTTTAGGCCTCTTTGAACCTTGCTAATCATTGTTTGTTCATTTTTCGGTTTGATTTCATTTATTTTTTCATTTATTTTGGTATAAGTTTCTTTCTCCTTTTCTTCAGTTAAATTAAAGAGACGCTCTTCTTCAACAGCTTTTTGATCTTTTAAAATATTTGAAATCGAATTTTTTTCTTCAACAATTGAAATTTCTTTATTCGAGGTATGTATTTCCCCTCCAAACATTTTTATTTTATTTAAGATTTTTTTTTGATAATAATTTATCTTCACATTCAAATTTTTCAAATTTATCAATTTATAATAATTAAATAGTTTTTTTTCGATTTAAGGATTAAAAGTTTAAGTAATTCAATGAATAAAATTTACAAATAGATTTAAGACTCATAAGTTCCCTAATCATGAATAATGAAATAAAATTAGCTCTTTTTAGTTAAAGGTCATTCAACTTAAAAAATGTAAATTTTCCTTAATTTATTAATAAGAATTTTTAAAAATATTAAAAATTTTATAGTGATACATGATTATTTATTAATAAAATATTAAAAATTAAGATTTATTCAAAAATTTTTTTTATAAAATTTTCAGCTATGAATAAGACTGCATAAATTAATCTTAATCTTGAGAAATGATAAGATGATAGAATATTAAAAATTGAATCTTTAAAGATTTTATTTATAATTGGAATCTAAATAAATACTTGCTTTTATTTTTTCTAACTTAACACTTTAATAACAAATTTTTTAAAAATGGACCCTTTTTGAATATTTCATTTCATATGTTTTTTAATTAAATGGGATTTTATTAGTTGCCCAATGTTTTTTTAGAGTTAATTTATTTTATGAAATTAAGTATGAAAATTAATAAATAAATTTTTCTGAATTTAAATTTTATTTAAATAAATATTTAATAACAATAAAAAAGTATTTATTTTTGAAATAATAAATGTTTCTTATTTCTTACCTTTTTTAAATAATTATATTAAACATTAAACCAATAAAAAACTATAAAATATCTTTGCTAAATACTCGATTGATTAATAAAGGAAATAATCTATTCCAAATTCAAATTAAAGGTTTCATTTTTCATTCGAAATATTATTAATTTAGAATATAAAAACTATAATTTTTCCTTAAAAATTTTAGATTAGTAGTCTATTAAGACAATAATGCGATTTTAAATTATTTTGATATTTTTTCTATTAAAACTCATCAAAATTTATGTTTTTTTAAATCATTCCATTTCTTAATAAATTATTTCTTTCATCTATATATCCGTAAATATTCAATTGTTCATTTTCAATAAACCTTCTCGTGAATGTTTGAATTCTGTCTTCGAATTCAATTTTTTCTCTCTCCTCTGGAGTAACGCTTTTTAAATAAATATAAGTTGGTAAATGACTATTGGATCCGGTATCAGCGTAGTTTCTGTTGATAAAAAGTGAATAAAATACAATATCTATGTTATTAATTAAAATGAATTATATAATATTGATAAATTTATTAATTAATTTCAAAAATAACTTACATGAAAATACAGAAAAACCTCCTGTTAACAGCCAAAACGGACTATAAAATCTATCTTTTAAAATGAATAAAGTAGGAGCACTCATTAAGGCTATTGTTGTTATAGCAGCTTGATGTGAAGAATAATTATAAGAATTTCTAAATGATAAATGTAAATAATATATATTGAATGACAATTAATGGCGTTTTAAATGCAAAATTAAATAGAATTGAATTTATATTATTATTGCAAAGTCAAAAAAGATTTATTTAAATTAAAAAAAATATTAAAATTACACTAAATGATCTCCAATAAACCTAAATACAGTTGCCAATATTGCGAATCCCATGATTCCTGGTTTGGCTTTTACATAGTAGCTTCTTGTAGCTTCAAATCTTGGAGAAAGTTTAATATAGTTAGTATTAGTTCTCCTAAGGGTATTAGATAAACCATATTTTTCAGGAGAGTAACCTATAATAGAAATTCCAAATAAAATTCCTGCAAGATAAGCTTTAATATAAGTTTTTGTATATTTCATTAAAGGAGCATGCTCATCGCTTAGAATATCTTGTAGATTATAAATGTGTCTAGTATAGTTATCTTTTTTGTATATCTAAAAGATTTATTCTAATTCTTTTCTTTTATTAAAAAACAATTTCGATATAAATTTATTATAAATAAGAATATTTTATTAAAAATAAATAATTGGTCAAAACTCATAAAAGGAAGAGTTTATTTGTCTGAGGAATTATTCTCTTTTGATTAATTATTATAAAACCTTTTGAGTTAGAAAAATTATTTTTTGGAAATTTTAAATATCAGATTAATAATTATTATACAGGGAATCCTAAATTAAAGTTTCTGAATCTTGGTCTATAGTCTTTATTTTTTCTGAGTGGAGCTTTAGAGGCTAAAAATCTCTCAGGTCCATGTCCCTCTAAAGGAATCCCGTTTTCAATTCTATAAAAATCTGTTTGCTCATCTTTCATCATTCCATTATAATTAATTGGATTTACTATTCGATTGAATTCCATTATTTGTTTTTAAAAATATTTAATTTTTATTTAAATTTTCATTTCCCCAAAATTCGATTAGAAAAAATTAAAGCTTAATCAAAAGTGTCTTCTTCAAAAAATTTCAAAATTTCTTAATAAATAAGTAGAAATTGTTGAAAAATAATTTAATTCTTTATATCAATAAAATATTAAAAGAAATTTATAAATAAAACTATTTAAATCATTTTTTTCAAGAGATTTATGTAAAAAACTTTTAATTTATGAGTGTAATGAATGGACAAAAGCTTTATTGAATGTTTTTCATATTTTAAATTTTTTTAATTTTAATTCAGTAAAATTAATCCTCTTCTTGGAATTTGTATCTGTTTCTTAAAAATGCATCTGTAGTTATAAATTGCCCCAAATAAGAATGGATAGGATATGAACTAGGATAATATAAAGCATCTCGTGCTTGTTTGAAACAATCCAAAACTTTTCTAAATTTGTATGCTCCAGAACCAATGTTTTGATTGATATCTTGAAAATTTTCAACTGAAAGTAGAGAAGGCCTTCCACTAGATATTTTATTTATTAATTTTTTTTTAAAATAAGATATTTATTGGAATTTTTAAAGATAGAAGTTTAACGATTTATTTTTCCTAAGTCAAATATATCTTTCCAAAAATTTAAACAAAATCTGAATTTAAATTCAAATAGTTTTTGAGATTCATTTTAAATGAAATATTACTCTTTATCTTTCCTCTTATAAAAGAATCCTCCATATCTTACTGATATTCCAACTTCATCATAATTAAACTCAAATCCATAAAACTGGAAAAAGTCAACAAGTAGCTGCCCTAGATTTAAGTTTATGCTAGTTTCTGTTTTATTTTTATATTGCAAGAAAGCCAACACTAGATTGAAAAGCAAAAAGGAACTTACTCCTCCAGAAAAAGTCTCATTTAATTTTTTTTGTCTCATAAAATACTTTAATAGATACATAAGAGGTTTCAAAGCATGAAAATCATTCAAAGACTTTTTAATAATTCTCTTCGCATCATAGCCGTTTTTCCTATCCACACTAATGTCTAAATTAATTTTTGTTTCTTTCAACTGCAATTTCACTATGGGAACTTTAGCATCTATTCTTTTTATATAGTCAAATTTCTCGGAATTCATATATAAGAAATCGTATAATTTATCCATTGTCTTTTTGGCACACTCTTTTTTTTCATTTGATATTACCACTATATCTACATCGGAATCAGAAAGAAATATCTCATTTGGGAAACTCCCGAAAACCTTTACTCGCCAATTTGGAAATTTTAAAATAATCAAATTTTTTAAAATTTCAAAACTTTTTTTTCTTATTTCATGTTCTCTTTTGTGGGGTTTTACGTAATCATAAAAATCGCAAATTTCATAGTGGAGTTTTATCATTCCTTTGTATTGGGCAGTTCGAGAAGTTATCCAAGGATATTGCATGAATAAAGGCTTCATTAATGATTCGCCTAAAAATTCTTTATTCAATGTCTCAAAATTATTTTCTTCAAAAGTATTTTTATCTATATCTTCTTCTATTTGGTCTTTCGGCTTTTTGGGAAAAGGAATAAAATCTTCTGTTGTTATATCTTTCTCTTTTTCTTTAGAGGAATCATTGATTGATTTTTCATCTTTGAATTGATTTTTATTAGTATTGACAGTAGTTGAATAACTATTCTTGAATCCTATGAAATCTGCAGCTTGGGATTCTTCTTCGGAAATGATTTTTTCTAATTTTTTGGAACGAGTAGTATCAAAGAGTTTTTTGTTAGCAATATTATTCACTTCAGACTCTAAAATAAGATTTAAGCAATTTTAAAGAGATTAAATTTTTAAAATTTTATCTTTTTCTTAGTATTTTTTGGAATCTTAAATAGTATTTTAAAAATCTAATTTTTTTTATTAATTACCTTCATCGGATTCATTTAATTTTATAAAGCTTTTAACGATTTTTTTTCTATTTTCATTTTTAGATTTTATTTTTGATGTATTATCATCATTATAAGAAAATTCAAATCTTTTTGACTTGCTAAATTGCTTTGTTGAATTAAAATCGTTATTACTCGGTTTTTCAGAACTTTCATCAGATAGTAAATTTTCTTGATTTTTGTAATTCTGCTCTGATTCAGAATTAATTTCATTTGAAAGGATTTCTTCATCAGAAGCATTTTCACTATAAGAATCTTCCTCTTGATTATCAACTCTTTTTTTGGAAAACTTGATTCCAAAACTCTTTTTATTATTTTCTTTGTGATCAAATTTATTATTAAATTTATTGCTTGAATGTTTGTGATTATTATTATTAAAATTTTTTATCAAGCTTTTTTTGGCTAATTTTTTTTCTAATAATTCATTTATTATATCTGAATCATCTGAATCATATGAATTGAAAGAATTAGTCTTTTGTTTATTTTGATTGTTAATGCTATTTATATTAATTATTCTATCATCTTTACTATTAGTAGACTTTTGTGTGATCAAATTTTCACTTTAATTTTAAATTATAGTTTAATAAATCTTACTTTTTTTTATAAGAATAATTGTTTGTTTTATTTTCTTGATTTTCATTTTTTATATGTGATTGAATTTTATTATTGTTATATTTTGTTTCATTGTAATTTATTTTATTGAATGTCAAATTATTTTTAGAATTTTCCTAAAAAAATATTAATAGACTTTATTATTTAAAATACATTTCTTTTTTTTCCAAGTAAATCTTTTTCCATATTTTAAACTAAAAATGTGAATTCAAAATAATTAAATAAATATAAACTTTGATTTTTGATAATTTCAGAAATTATCTTAATTACATAAATTAGAAAAATCCAATTTTTTATGAATTTTCAAAAAGTATTTCTTTTTTTAAGAATTAGAAGAAATAAAAATTATAATAAGATTATAGGTTGAAAAATAAACCTTTTTGAATATTGATTTTATGTTGATTTTGCAAAAAATGTTTTATAAACTAATTTGAAACAGTTTTTCTGCTTTTTTATTAAAATAAATAAATTAAAGAATCAATTAATGAATGATTTTTATGAAAGATTTTTAGTTTGATAAGATAAAATTTTTTGAGTTTACTCATACTCTATAATAAACAAATTTCTCAAATTAATATAATTTTATCTGTGATTGAGATATAGCTGAATAATTTGATGAATTTTAATAAAATTTAAAATCAAAACCATTTATTAGCGTGATCAAAATTTTATTTTTGATAAAATACGATTGCTATTTTACTTTTATTTATTAATCGCTGTGGTTTATCAATCTATTCTGTAATAATCAAATAATAATTTTAATATAATCTTAAAAAATTGTGTATAGGGTTAGAATCTTTACTTTAAATTATGATAATAATTTATCAAAATAATAATTTTTTTGATAATTTTTATTTTAAAAAAATTAAACTAATAATAAAAAGTGCACTTATACGTTTTAGATTAAATTATATTCTTTAATTAATGCACAAAGTAAATTTAAAAATTCTTACTTTATATACAATTATTTAAATCAAATTTTCTCATATAGATAACTTCATTAGCAGAAGTTAATAATAATAATCCAGTTTTTTAAATAAATAACAAAGTTTGAATTTGAAGTTATTTTTATTCAACTTATTATTAAAATTACATTTACTTCTAAAAAATAATAAGAGTTAAGGTAAAAAATAAAAGGACAAAAATGCAAAAATTTAATAAAAAATCAACAATAGGAATATAAAAATAATTGAATCAAAAATAATTCAAAAATAAAAAATCAAAAATGTCGAAGATTTTTAATAATAAAAATAACTTGCCTGCTAAAAATGAAGGAATTAAAAAAGAACAAAACTTAATAAAAAAGCCACTCATAGAAAAAAGCCAATTTGAAAGAATGTCGCAAGAAAGAATCTTACAGAAAAACGTAGTTTATGTTATCGGTCTATCATATAAATTAGCTAATAAAGAAATTTTACAAAAGCCTGAATATTTTGGCCAATACGGATCAATTGCAAAGGTCCTTACAAACAAAACAAAAGGCTTGGGACCGAATTCTTATTATGAAAATTGCTATTCTTCTTATATTTACTACAACAATCCAAATGAAGCTGCTCTAGCAATTTTAGCTGTAGATAATTTTAAAATAGAAACTCATTATTTAAAAACTTCTTTTGGAAGAACAAAGTATTGTTCTTATTTTTTACGCAATCTAAAATGCTTGAATAAAGATTGCTTCTATTTACATAAGTTAGCAGATAAAGATGATATTATAATTGGAGATGATTCTAAATTACTTTTTCACGAACAACACGTAACAGCGATAAAAATCGCAAATTTATTAGATTCTAATGTTGAAAAAAAAATTCTAGCCGAAGATGCTAAAAAGAATTATGAAGCAGTTTTCCCAAAACCTTCTTCAATATTTTGTAAACAAGTTTTTTTAGAGTATAAAAATCAAATCAATGATTATAGAGGAAATTCTCATTCTTGTAATAATAATATTAATATTATTAAAGAAAATGAAGAATTAAATCATATCAGTAATAAAGAAAATATTAAATTAAGCTTGAATACTATTATAAATGGAAGTAAAAATGATAAAATTACAAATTGTAATAAAATTTGTAAGAGTAAAAATGAAAATGCTTATAAGGAGGATATTGGAAACAACATTAGTAATATTAGCCAAATCTTATCTAGTAAAGAAAATAGTGAAATTGATGAAAACAATAATAATTATTTGTATTCTGAGTCAGATTGCAATTTAATTGAAATTAAAGAAAACGAAAAAAAAATAGAGCCTATCAAAGAATTAAAATTAGCTGATATCTTGAAAAGTAATAAATCATTCATTTTTATTATAAACATTTATTATTTTTTTTTTTTCCTAATTTTAGATAAACTCTAAATTCTTAAAATTTCCATATAAGAAAAAATAATTTAATGAAATATTAGATGATGCAAAAGAAAGCAAGGATTCTCTTAAAAAAATAAAATTAGCTGATATTATCAATAAAAAAACAACTAATCAGAATAAAGCAAATATCGTGAAAAATGAATTTAATTCTAAAGTTAATAATTTAAATAATAAAATTAGTTCAAATGTATATAATAAAAATATAACCAACAATAAATCCAAAGAAAAGGATTTAATTAAAGAAATCAATTCAAAATCAATTACTAAAGAGTTGTCGAATTCAAATATAAATGAAAGTGAAGTTTTGTATACAAGTAGTTCTTTAGATGAATATTTAAGCAATTATAGTAATAATGTTTCAAATATTAATGTAAATGATTTCACAAACTCTGAAAAAAAAAATCAAAAAATTCAAAATGTAATAAATAATACATTAGATGAAAATATAATTGTAAAAAACATTCAAATTGAAAAAGAAACGAAGAATAATGAAGAAAAAGCAATAAATGATATAGATAATAAGAGTAGTACTAGCATCATTAAAGAAATTAATTCTAATTTAAATTCAGAGAAAATATATAAATTCAATGATGACAAAACAAAAATGTCATCTGACTCCAAAAAAAATTCTAATCAAAAGCCTAAGAATAAAAAAATTGAACAAAATTATTTTATAGATTCTGCTAAATCAGATCCCAGATCAAGTCTCCTATCTTCTACTTCTTGTTCGGTTTCTCCGAATATTTCTTACAACCAAGAAATAGAAAATCATACAACCTGCAAAACAATTACAAATCAACCCCAAAAATGTAACAAAACTCCTGAAAAAAAGAGAAGTTTTTATAGTAAAAGAAATATATCAAGATTTGATTTTGTTCTGAATAATAATTTAATAAATACTGAAGATACAGCCAGTAGAAAAAGTAGTGGAGATTATAAAGAAAATGAAAATAGCGAAGCTGAAATTCCTGAATTCGTTTTTGATGTTTTAAATAAAAAGATTTCAAGATTTTCTTTTTTCAAAAGATTCAAAAATGAATATGATGAAATACCTGATTTAATTTTTCTAGAAAATAAATTTTTAGACAAAACTAAAGATGAACCATGGGCCGAATTTATTAAAAAGAATTTGCAATCATAAGACATTGAAATCTTTTTGTTTTATTTTTTAATAGGCTTTTTTATATTATAAAAAATTATATCTTTATATAATTAAATCTTTTATTTTTAAAATTTAAAAAGTATTAATAATTACAAGGACTAATAATATATGTATTGATAAGATTATAAATAGTTTAATTTTGATATTAACAAAGACTTATATTTAAAAAATTTTGCTGAAGCTTTAATTATATCTGATGTGATTCAAAAATTTTAACCTTTTAGATTGATCAGAATTTTCATTTATTTTGATTTGAAATTTTCAAACATGAATTGGAAGTTCTTAAAAAAATTTGAATAGAATGTAATTATGTATAATATTAACCTATCTATAAAAATATGAAACTATATGAGAGTCTTTTTTTTTATTTCAATAAAATATTTTTTAAATATATTTCCATAATCGGAAGTTTTTAAATTTTTTTCATTATTAATGAAACAATCAAAAATAAATAAAAAAATCAGAAAACAAAGAAAAACATAACCTAATTAAGAAAAAATAAATCCATTTAATATTTAAATTTTCGAGATTTTTTAGTGAATTTATAATTTTTAAACCTAAATTATTAAAATCAGAGTAAATTTTGAAATATTTAAATTTTTTCCCTTTTATTGTATAAATTAATCATAATTGAATGGGTTAATTAATCAATTTATATCTAACTTATGATAGTAAAACAATATCAATTATTTTTAGCAAGCGAGAAAAAGAAAATGATTATATAAA
>Ga0194116_10006801_pt1 | contig 12061 bp, 7 predicted proteins | sample TA2MahsurfametaG_4_FD_148617 | JGI IMG/M metagenome (GOLD analysis project Ga0194116, IMG submission 148617) | Freshwater microbial communities from Lake Tanganyika, Tanzania - TA2015008 Mahale S9 surface | ecosystem: Environmental > Aquatic > Freshwater > Lake | place: Tanzania: Lake Tanganyika... | reverse complement strand
TTGATTCAACTAATATTGGTATTGTTAATATAAGTAGTGTTAAAAATGAAACTAATACCACTAATTCCAAAAATAATAATTTAAATATCACAATATCTAATAATTTTGAAATAAATAATATTTCTAAAACTAATGAAATAAAGGAAATGAAAAATATTTCTAATGATGAAAATTTAAAGAAAACAAATAATATTATTTCAAATTTAAATAATCTAGATTCAGATCAAGATAAAAATTTAATTAACACTTTTTATAAAAATAAGAGATATGCTCTCGCGAAATTATTAAGTAAGAACATGAGTTGGAGTTCTCAAGTTCAGAATTTAAAGCCAATGAATAATTTATTAATGAAAGATATGGAAATATATTTCAAAGATCAGATGACATTTTATTCTATAAATACAACACATACAGTTAAAGGAAATGTGGAGTTTGTCAAAGCATGTTACAACAAATTTCTTAATTTTTTAAATTTTATTGGATTAGAAATAAATCTTTCATTTTTATATTTCGATTCATTAAATTCAGGAGTAGTTTTCTTAGATCAATTTTTTTTAATTATGAAAAAATCAAATGAAAAAATACATAAGCAGTTTCATGATGAAAATCTACATAATAAATTCTGGACTCAGTCTAAACAATTTCATGATGAACATCAAAAAAATAAATCAGAAACTACAATATATAATAATCTGTATCATAGTCAAAATTTAAGCCAAAGACAATATGGAGATCCACAAGAAAGAAATATAGAAAATTTGAATTTATTTGTTAATAGTTATGATCATTCACCATCATATAATAGGGCCAATTATATATTTTCTCATAAAGAGATCATTTGTATATTTTGTGAAATAGATTTACAAGATAAAAAATTTTATTTTACTAAAAATGATTATTCAAAATTCCAAAAAAAATTAGTAAATCTCTCTCTTAACATGAATAAAAATAGTAAGAAATTTAATAAAAACCATGATCAGATGAGCTTTGATTTGATGAATTCTGGCTTTAGGTCAGAAGCTCACAATCCAAAATTTGCAAACAATTTAAATTCATATAACAATGGATTTTTAAATACTAAATTTAATGTGCATCATAATAATGACTTTAATTCTAATTCATACTTTATCCACCCAAACTATAATAATAATTTTAGTGAAAGTAATTTAGGATACGGTTTAAATATGAATCATAATTATAATACTGGCTTAAATTATAATAATCTTAATAATAATACAATCGGTAATAATTTTAACAATAGCCTGAACAATAATTTAAATAATATTTCCAATTATAATCCTAATATTAATCCCTATTCTAATTACAATTTGGAGAATAATTATAATAATAATTATCATTTAAATTACCACTCGAATGATAATTTGTATAATCATAATAGTTTGAATAATTATCACGTTAATAATCCAAATAATAATAATAATTTAAATTTTTATTATAATCATGGAGATTACTTCAATAATTATCAATTAAATAATTACGATAGGAACTCCTTTAATAATTTCCAAAATCACAACTTTATCAATAATTATGAAAATAATCCTGGTTATTCATACAATAATAATTTATATTTTAACCATTCTAATAACAATAAAAATTTTAATAATATTGAAAATAGTAACTACCCTAATAATTATTATAACAATTTCAATATTCATAATAACAACAATAATATGATGAATTCGCTAAAATCCGATATAAATAAATCAATTAAATTTGATCTCAATTCAAATATTATTCACCCTTTTGAGCAAAACCAATCAGTTTCAACATTTAATATTGATGATAAAAATCCGATTGATTATAAAGATTTAAAAGGAATTTTGAATATAGAAGATCTTGGAAAGTTAATAAAAAAAGAGTTAACTAATGAAAAAAATAATAAAAATGAAAAAATTGAGAATACAAATAAAATTTTTAATGAAAACAATATAAAATTAAATAATGTAAAATTCAATCAAATACTTCAAGATCAAATTGCTAAAGATAAATTTATAAAAGCAGAAAACGAGATAATAGATAAATTAGAATCTCTTGATATTAATTATCGAATTTCTGAAAGAGTAAAAACTTTATATAATAAAAATAAAATAAAAAAATTATTTATATTAAATTATTTTAAATTTTCATTAATTAAATTTTTAAATTATTTAAAAATAAATCAGGATTGTTTCAATGTTTTAATGCGGGTTCTTATAAAATTACATGAATATTCGAAATCTAATTCTATAGATATATTTTCTGAAGGAGATTTGTTTAGAGTAATTTGTGGAAGTTATCAATATCTCCCTATAGAATTATTTTTTAAAAAATATTCAACATCTATTTATGCTTCGAGCTCAAAATTTGAATTAGAAATTTTTGTTAAAAAATTCTTGGATATTCAAAATTATAAAATTCTATTCCATGATGAATTTTATGAAACTATTGAGCTTAATTTGCGTTCACTATTGACAGTGATGAAAAATTTGAAGATAGGAAATATAGAAAAAGAAAAAAAAGCAAATGCATTATCAGTAAAATCTAATATTAGTGATGATAACAATTCTTTAAATGAAAATACTGAAATACAATTAAATTCAGGTATATTATTTTATTTTCATTTTAAAATTTACTTTTATTATTTTAGATGAGATAAACGATTTAAAAACAAATGAAAAACTTTTCCATCAATATTCAACTTTGAATTTTATACAGGATAAACTAAAAGCTACTGGCCTAAAATCTGATGTAATTTTCTTCATGCTTGATCCAAAAAAGCAAGGATTTCTTACAATGTCAAGTTTCATGACTTATTTACCACTCAAATTCAGAATCAATCTTACTATTAATCAACATTATGCATTTTTCACATATATTGATAAAGATAAAGATGGTTTAATAACTTATGAAGATTTCAGATTATATCTTGATACACAATATTCTACAAAATTATTCGAAGATCAACAGGTTGAATTATATGAGTTAATTAATAAAATTCAAGATAATTTTCTTATTTTCATAAATTCAAATGAAATTGATTTAAAAAATCTTTTTCAAAATTATGATAACAGCAAAGGATTTTTAAATCTTGATGAGATGCTGTTTCTATTTAGGGAAGTTTTGAATATTAAATTAAATCAGAACGATGGGAAACTTTTAATTGAGTTGGTTTTTAATCTTAAAAAAATAAAAGATTTATCATTCAGGCAATTTTTGATATTTCTAAATATTTTAGGAGTTAATATAAGATTGTTCACTGATGTAATTTATATTTTAAATATTTATTTTTTGTTATAACAAAAATTTAAAGATTAAAAATTATTAATATTTTGTTTAAATTAGTTCCAAGCTATCAATGAAAATGTGGATTTGGACATTATCAAAATTCTTAATGAATTTATTAAACTGGCTTCTCTATTAGATCTTAAAGAAATAAACCTAATCAATCTATACAAAATTATTGGGAAATTTGATGAAAATAATGATGGATTCCTTACTGATAAAGAGTTCAGAAGAATACTTAACCAAATAAATATAAATAATAAATCAATTACTGATAGAATATTAACCAGGCTATTTGATAAAAATAATAATAACATGATTGCGATAACAAATTTCGTATTATTGATTGATTATTTTTTTACAATTTATAAAGACAGAGTTTATTTCGATTTTGGAAAAGAAAAATATTTTAATAATTATTCCAATCAACATAAATTTTTGGATTTTCCAAAGGAAAAAGAACCAGAAAATAAAAATGAAAAATTGGAAAAAAAAGAAGAATTAATTGTTATAAGAGATTATATGGAGAATGATAAATTCGAAATCAAAAAAAATAAGATTATAAAATTTTTATATAAGTATCCGAAAATAGATTCAATTTCATATAAGTCAATGTGTATTCTAAATTGTATGAATGAATATGAAAAAATCACTCATAAAGGCTTTTATTCTGGTGCGATTATTATCTCCAAGTATTTTGAAAATAATTTTATTCACTTTAAAATGAAAAATATTCAAAGGAAATTGATGAATTTTATAAATACCTTCAATAAATCCTCAATTTTCAAGATAACTGGAAATTTTCATAAGAGAATATGTGGAAGTGAAATTCTTCAAAATAATAATGATATTTCTTTGAAAAAAATTGTCATAAATAAAAATTTAGTTACAGGAGAAAATAATGAATCCAAATCTGAAGAAGCACAAATGTCCTCAACTAAGAATAAACTAAACAAAAAAATATCCGATTTGGTTATTCCTGAAGTTAAAATATCTGTTTTTGATGAAAATGAAATGATTGAGATTAGGAATATAAATAGAAGTAAAATTTTAAAGATTTATTATATTGCTTAATTAAATTTAATTAATACATTAGTTGGTGTTCACTTTTGTTTTTATAATAACGAATTACAATCTCTTACAAAAGTCCAGCTTTTTAAAAAGTCAGATCTGAAAACTATTGAATCATCAGATGGTCAATGTCTACTAAATCACATAGAATTCTCAGCGAAATTCAATCAATTTTTATTTTCTCCTGAAAATGAAAAATATTCAAAAAGTAGTTGTTTTTATATTCTTAAATTAATTTAGAAAAAAAACTTTCTGATTATATTATTATAAATTTCTTCTTATGATTTAATATTTTCAATAAAATCGAATAAAAATTCAATTAGGTTTTATTAAAAACTATGGAACTTTCAATAAAGATGTAGTCATAAACCAAATTCCGGAAGAAGAAATTTACTACTCGAGCGAATTAATAAATGAAGACGAATTTATTAATTTAGGTGATTTAATAAATGATAACGGTGGTCTCTTATCTATTCCAGAATTATTTAAAACAGATACTGTATTTTATATTATTAGATATTGGGGAAGAAAAATACTCAAAATATTTAACATTTTACATCAAAATTATATTTGCACAAAATATTTGACATTAAATGATTTTTATGTCAGCAGGGATGGAAAGGAAATAAAAATTAGAAATTTGGATCATTTCAGTAGCTTCAATAAAAATGGAAAAATATTTTATGGACCTGATCTAAACATAATTTTGTGTTTTTATAAAAACTATTTCAATTTTGAAAATACTTTAAATGAAAACTCAACTAATAAAATTAAAATATTGAATTTAAATGATGAAAAGAATGTAAAAGAAAATCAGAGTAAAATAAATAATGATGAAAATAAAAAAAAGAAAAAAAATTATCAATTTAAAGAAAATGATGCTAGATCAAAATTACAAAATCAAAATAAGGATAAAATTCCACTGAATAATAATATGATTGAAAGCGATTATTCAAAATCGAATTATAATAATAAAAGTAATGAAAATAATAAAAAATCTAATAAAACGGGAGAGAATCCAAATGATGATTTAAATTTAAATATACATAATTATGATATAGAAAAAAAACTTCATTATTCGAATTTGGATTTTAATGATTACAATGATCCTTATATTTGTCCCGATTTTATAATAAAAGATGTAAAGGAGTTAACAAATAAAATGGATACTTGGATATTTGGAAGTCTTTTATTCCATATTTTATATGGACAACCTCCAGTAAGTTTTATTCAACAATTAAAAGAATGGTGTGATAATCAAACTAATCTAATTTTCGAAAAAATAAAATTTCCTTTTAATATAACTTCTAAACATTTCTTCTATAACCCTTTCAAAAGAGACTTAACTAATTCTTTTAATGAATATATTTGGAATCAAAATAATTTAAATAATAATATAGAAAAAATTGATATTCAAAATTCATCAACTAATTTACAAAATTTTAAAAATGTAAAAAAAGAGATAAATTTCAATAATTTAGTTAATCCTACAAAAAATAATAAAATTAATTTTTCAGAAGGATGTTTTAAAAAATTGATATTAGAAAATGAAATTTTAATTAAAGCCACTAAATTAAATTCTTTTTCTGCAACTGTTAATGATAAGCATTTGAATCCCCAAACAGAAAACCGTAAGAATATTAATGGAGTGGGTATTGTTTTAGATATGATTGCCTCTTGTTTAAACCTTGAGGATCATCAACGTCCTGATTTATGCACTTTATTCAAATCAGATTTATTTAAATTTGATAATTATGAAATGATATTGATAAATAAATTTGCCTATAATACATTGAGATTCTTATCTCCTGAAGCTATAATTTTAAAGAAAATTCTCTTGCCCTTGAGAGATGTATTTTTTTCAATAAATTCCTAAAATTTAAAAGAATAAAAATAAAAAATTTTTAATTATGTTTAAATTAAGTTTTAAAACTTTAGATAAGTGCAAAAGCAATGCAAAATAATATTGTGATTAATTCTTATGAAAATTTCATCCTCAAAGTCATTTCTGATTTAAATTATTATTTTTTTTCGACACATTATTCCAAGGATATTGATAGAAAAGAGACAGAAATAAAATTCAATGATGTTTTCTTGAATGGTTTATTCGGTGAAAATATTCAGGCTGAAAACTCAAATAATATTTTAATTGATGAAGGTTTCAATAAAGAAAATTATGAAAATTACAATAGTTTAAAGAATAAAGAAAATGATAAAAAGAATAAGCAATTAAATGAAAAATATTCTTATATAAAAAAATGTGATAAAAATATTATAGGGAATAAAAAGAATAAAGATTGCAAAAAAATTAAATTTGACGAAAAAGAATCCCTTAAAAATGATTTCAATACTAATAAAAAAAATTCTTTTATTATAAAAACAATTATTGATCATAAGATCATTGATATTCTTATATTTTTGGCGTTGAGACATTTCTCATTTAATCTACAAGATACTAAAATTAATATAAAAAAGAATTTCGAAATTTTTAAAACAGAATACTTAGATATTTTAGAAAACATTACTGATAAAGAGTTAAAAATAATACAGCTAAATTTTTATAAGGAAGAACTTGAGAAGTCCTGTGGCAAAATTTTAAAAGCTCTTACAGATTTCTTATTTAATTGTGTTATGAGCCTAGCAAATTATGAAATGGTAATAATCTTTTTAGTTAAATTTATATTTATTTCAATTTTACTTAATATTGTCTTTATCTCTTTTCTAAATATATGAATTTTTAAATTATTTTAATTTAAAATAAATTTACGAATTAGAAATATATTATCATTATTAAATATTGTTAATAATATTAAAAAACAGATAGTTGCATCCTATGTAGAAAACATAATAGATTATATCCTGAAGTTATTTATTGGAGAAGAATATTCATTAGCATCAGAGCGCTTCTTAATTAACCAAATCCTCTCTGAAAAGACTCTCCCAATATCTAAAATTAAAGAAAATTCAGATGAAATTGAAAAACATCAAAAAAGATTGAAGATTAAATATTTGCATTTAAGAACTTTCATGAGGAACGAAAATATAATAACACATGATTTTGTTGAAGATGAGGCAGATAAAATATGGGCGATATTAAACAATAAGATATATTATTCTCAACAAAAATCACATTGGAGTCCTGAGTTGAATATTTTTACACAAGCAATATTTAAGGAAGCGCTTACTGAAAGTGGAACTGGAAGTTACAAATATCCTGTAATAAAGAACTTTTTTAATGCAATTCATGATAAATCTGCTGAATATAATAAACTAATAAAAAAAGAAATTAATGATATTTTCTATTACAATATCGGTTCAAATAAAATAGACCATTCTCCTGAACAAAGCTTTAAGAATTTGTTGACCCCTAGTTACATAAATGAAATATTGGCTCTTTCAGAATGTGCGCTTGATTTGACTAATCAATCTAAGAACATGGGTTCAGATAAATTTATAGCAAACAAAAAATCGAGTTTAATATATATCCTCTCACTTTTAAAATCTAAAAAAGCTGATAAAATTCGTGCTTGCTATGATTTCAAGATACATGAATTTATTGAAAAATATATAATACATAAAGATTATCAGCTTAAAATTGATTCTATTTTGATTTTGAAAGAAATTTCTACAGGTTTAATTGATTATGAAGAAATCTTTTGGTCATTTGGTAATAATTATATGAATGTCTTCGATAAAACTCAAAGAAGTAAAAGTGATGTTATTAATACTAATGCCATAAATGAGGAATGTATCATATTGAGTAATAATAAAATTTTTAAATAATTTTTGAATAGCTAAAAAAAATATTAATTTTTATTTTAAAATTTATTTTTATGATAAAATTAGATTGGGATTCAAATTTCAGTATGATTAATTTTCTCAATGATTCCTTGAGATCTTCAAATAACTCAGTTCTCTTGTTTGCCGATAAATTCCTTATCCAAAAAAATACACTTTCTTATTCTTATCTTCGCGAAATGGGTTCCATATTACAAAACCCTTTCATTTTAAAAACTTTGATACGTTATCTCCAAAAAAATAAGGAATTGATATATGTAAGAACAACATGCATGGAGATAATATTTAATCTTTTAGTTTCCAATAATGATGTTTTTTTGGAATCCTTGGATTCTCCATTATGCAATTTTTATGATGCATTATCAAATCTAATATTTTATCAATCAATTTCTCAATTTGAAGAAAGTCAGTTCAAAGATTTAAGAGAATTATTGAAAAAAACTGTTTATATACTATTAGAAATGCAAAATCCTCTAATTAAAACTCATATATTTAATAACAATGTTTTGACAAAATATATAAGAGAACATAATTATTATGTTTATCCAAGGTACGATCTTGATTACATTTCAAAAGAACTTAATGAAATAAAAGAATTCCTTAATTTTAATGGTTATATTGATTTAATTAATAGGCTTATTAATGCTTTCAAATGCTGGATACAAAATTATTATCTTAAAGACACATATTATCAAAATATTACAAATCATTTTAAAGAGGATAAAAATAAATATAGCAATAAGAATGAAAATAATAAATCAATTAATAATAATAAATTTAAAGATGAAATTGCCAAAAAAGAAAAAGAATATCAATATGATGACACAATTTTAAAATTACAAGAAATTATATGTATATTTATACAAATTTTTAACATAGAATGGAAAGAAGGATTAAAGTATAAATCACAGCCCAAAAATTGCTTGATATACAATCTAATTAAATTAATTGAATGGCTTTCTATGAAAAATTTACATTATCTAATTTTCGATAATACAGAAGAAATATCATTCTCAAATTTAATAATTTTTTGGAGCAAAATACAAGATTTCTATCAGAATTTAATTATTGACGATTATTTAGAAAAAAACGAAAAAGAAAATGAAAAGGAAAAATTAAAAGAAAGATTCGATTTCAATAATTTTGAAAATTCAAAACAACTGGCTAGACAGCATTCATTAAAAAAAATTGATAATAAAAATGTTAATCACAATAGAGTTTCTCAAAAATATGATAATTTAGATAAAATTAACAATAATTTCAGTTATAATTCAATTAATTTATCAAATAAGGAAATTGAAAATTTGAATAAAAAAAGTTTAAAAAAATTCAACAATATAAATCCAAATTATAAAGATATTAATATAAATAATTTTGAAAATGATACAGGATATGAAGTTCTCAAAAAATCTAAATTTATTAACCAAAGCATAAATTTGAAAGAAAAGAATTCATCAAACTCAAAAGACAAGTACTTAAGCCGGGACAAAAAAAATTCTTCTACTTTTTTTAGTCAAAGCACAAAATTTTATAAAAATGAATCTCCGAATGCGAAAGAGAAGAACAAATTTAATATTAAAAAAAAAACCTCTGAACCCCAATTCATTACTCTTATTAAAAATAATTCTCCAGACTCAAATGAGAAAAATATTATAAATAGTAAAGACAAAGATCTAAATTTCATAAATCAAAGCATAAATTTACTAGAACACAACTCTCCTGATTTTATAGAAAAAAATAATTTAATTGTAAATACACTTAATAACCTTAATAATCAAGATCATAATAATTTAAATATAAATCAAAAAAATTCTTCAGTCATTTTAACAAAGTCATATGTTGGTAATGGAGATAAGAAAAAAAAAAATACTCATTATAAAGATGATGAAAATTATGAGTATCTATCTAGCAATATTTTCAACAAAATTTACCATCTTATATCAATTAAACTATTAAATATAATTTCACAAATTTTTATAAGTGGGAATGAAAAATATATTAGAATACTTGAAAGATCCAAAATTGGAGTTCAGCTAGGAGTTCTTTTTAGATCACAATATAGAATCTTAGCTGATATCTTTGAAACAAAAGTCAATGATATTAATATTCTCAATAATTTTATTCAAGAAAATAATATAAGGTTAAGCTTATTTGAAAACATTTTCAAAACAAGATCAGAAGAAATTAGATTACAATTTTTAGATTCAAATTTTATTGAATTTCTGGTAACAGATATTTCGAATTGTTATTCAAAATTTAGTACAATTTACAAAAAGATTTCTTTGGAGTTTTTAGTTTTTAAAGAATCTTTTCCTATTAGAATGGAAGCCCTTAGTTTTATATATTATATTATGAAAAACAAAGATGATATCAAAAATAAAATAATTTATGATGAATTTATTAAAAATATGAAAAAACATATGTTTGTTCATAGAGAGCTTATCAATATAAAAAATGTCATTAAAGGACCTAAAATACATTCTATAATGACATTTTTTTCAATTATACTAGCTTTAGAAAATAAGGATTTAACATATACAATGGTAAAAGCTATTAAAATAAATTAAATTTCAAATAAAAATTTTTTTTGAAAAAATTTAATATAAAATAATTTAAATATAAAGGATGTTGAGAATTGTGTTGACTATTTTGCTTATGCAATTCAAAAAGATCCAACAATAAAAAAACTATTTCCTGAGATTATCAATTATGTTGAAATGAAAAATCATAAAAGTTATGAATTTTGAAATATAAATTTAAATCAATATAAAATGAATAATGATATTAATTTTTAATTCTAAAAAATTAAAATAAAATTAACATAATTTTCAAATCATTTAAAAAACAAATTTAAATATCAAATAAAAATAAATAAATAGAAGTTTTAAATTATATTAAGAATGAATTTTAAAAGACAATTAATTAGAAATAATATATCAATATTGTTTGAAACACGAATCTTATTTTGATTATTTGGTCCTTATATATATAATCATAATTAAAATTTTAAAAAATTATTCAAAAAATATTGAAATTAGTTTTAAATACAAATAAAAAATAATTCATTATTTATATATATAGGAATATTTATTTAATTTATATTTTTTTTCAAAAATATAAATTTCAATTATGAATATCTTAAATGTCAAAAAAGAAATTATCATTAGAAATTATATCTTTTTGGTTTTCTTCAACATTATCTTTTATTAATACTGAATAGATCCTTTTTATCTTTTCTTCGTTTGTTAAATAATGAACATTTTCGGACTCATAATTTTCATAAAAATATTGTTCAACAGCAGCATTCAATAAAATTTTTTCTCTCTCCATATTTTTATCTTCTATATCTTTCTGAGTAGAAATTTTTATTTTTTTATTAAATTCATTTTGATTTAAAAGATTTATTTTAGTTTCGTTATTCAATTCTATGTATGGATTATCAGGATCAGTGTATGGAATAGCAATTATCATATTTGAAAGGTTTCTAGATTCTAAGTTTTTTTCTCTATTTGATAATCCAAGGAATTCAAATGTCGCAACAATAATAATACAAAGGACAATGAAAACACCAAATTTTCCTGGGCCAGCCCAAGTTTGTTTAGCAATACGTTTGGCTTTATTCTTAAGATATTCTTTATTGAAATAATCAGAAACAATAAACTTCATTAATTTTAATAAATTATAAAATATTAATAAATTAATTTAAATATCATTTGTTTTTAATAATCATAAAGAATTATTTGAAATTTTAGGAATAAATAATTATAATACATAATTCCATTTAATAATTTATTTATTAATCTTAGTTTTTGAAGTATATTATTAAAAAAAAATTTAACGGTTTTTCAAATTATATATTTTAATCAAAGTTCTGTATTAAATTTTAATCACTTTATTTTTGGGGATTGGG
>Ga0194116_10006791_pt1 | contig 12069 bp, 12 predicted proteins | sample TA2MahsurfametaG_4_FD_148617 | JGI IMG/M metagenome (GOLD analysis project Ga0194116, IMG submission 148617) | Freshwater microbial communities from Lake Tanganyika, Tanzania - TA2015008 Mahale S9 surface | ecosystem: Environmental > Aquatic > Freshwater > Lake | place: Tanzania: Lake... | reverse complement strand
TCCACAAACCACAATCCCCAATCCCCAATCCCCAAAATAGAAGCAACAAAACAGTTAAACAATAAAATTTTCCAATCTTATTATTTATCTGGAAATAACTTTTCAAAATAATGTTATAAAAATAATATTTTATTAATTAATTCTATAATAAAAAAATAAATACAATTAACAATAAATTATTATTTTAATAATTGTTATTTTATTTTGCAATTATCATTTACTATATAAAACATATTGATTTTGTAAATTCAATAAATTATCTGAATTTATAATTTTTTTAATAAAATAAATTATAAAAATATGAAGAAAAAGGAAAATTCACAAAAAACTTTAGAGGAGGCGTTAATAGATTTATATTTAAATGTAAAAATTAGAAAACAAGAAGAGGTATTGTAGAACATAATTTATTTATAATTTACTAAAAAAATAAACTAAATATGATAAATATATAATCCTTTTGATTTTGATTAAAAAATTAAATATTTGTTGAAATTTAAGATTGAGAATTTCAATAATGAAATGTTAATTGAAGAAAGAGAAAAACTTAGAAAAACAAATTCTCTAACAATAATAGATTATATAAAAAATTCAATTGACATTCTCATTGATTTAAAAGTTGAAGAAAAATTGGAAGCGATTAAAAAACTAAATTTATCAGGAGAAGAAGAAAAACAAAATGAATATGAAACTCTATTAAGAAAACTTGAGTCTGATATCAGATTACATATAAAAGTATTAATAACTAAAATTCAATTATTTTTATAAATTCTAAATATATTAGAATTTATTAATTTTAGATTGAACATCAATTAAAATTACATTCAGAAGCATTACAACAAAAAATTGAAGATTTGGAAAAGGATAATGAAGAAAATAATACTAAAAGCAAAAATTTAAATGATGTAAAAAATTTGTCATTTAACTTATTTAATTATTAAATTATTTTAGATTAATGATCCTTCAAAGGAAAAAAAAGATGAAGAGATTCAAAATTTAAAAAATAGCGTAAACAATTTAAAGCAGATCTTAAAATCGTATGAGGAACAGAGTTTAAAGATGTCAGATTTAGAAAAAAAATTAAGAATTCAAAATGTAAAACACGAAAAAGAATTGAAATTAATTGAAGATAAATATTCTGAAAAAATAAAGATATTAAATAGGAAAATAAGTAATTATGAAGAAAATTTAAAAATAAATAATTTCGCTTATAAATCTTTCAATAAAGAAGATGAAGAAATGGCAAAAATAAACTCTTTGATGGTAAATTTTAATTCTTTTGGAAATAAATGCATACATAAATTTTCTTATAAAATTTTTCAAATTATTTTAAATTTAGATGAATGATCAAATATGTGAAAGTAAGAACAATGGAAAGTCTTTATTATCTTCTTCTATAGATAGAAAAAAGGATTTAGATGATTTTAAACAAAAAAATGATAATTTAAAAAAAATTATTGATAATAAACTTAATGAGCTTGCAAACGCTAATAGTATTATCAACAAGGTAAATTAAATTTGAATTTCTTAATATAAAAATATATTTATTAATTTTTTAATAATTACTAGAGTCTAATGAAAAAAAATACTTTAAATTCTAATTATGATCGAAACACAACTAATAAATCTTATATTCATGAAGAAAAGGGTATTTTGAAAAATCACAATTTTTTTAATTTTAATATTTTTTAATTTAATTATTTTTAGCTTCTATGAATGAATCATCTAAATCTTATGTAAAAAATGATAGCTTCGCGAAAAGTATAAGTAACAATGCAAAGAAATCAATAAATAAAGAAAATTTCAAATCCCATATGAAAACATACTCAGTTGAAATTAAAAGTGAAAAAAGCAAATCACCAGCTCCAGCTATAAAATCTAACAATAATGTAAGAGATATTTTAATGAGCAATCAGAATCAGAACTTAGCGAATAGCCATAATATATTATCTAATTTAAGCAAAAATTCTATAACCAATAACAATACAAATTTAATTCATCATCATTCTAATTACAAAACAACAAAAAGTGCAAATTTTAATAATAATAACAATAATAATGGAATTGCGAATAAAGGAAATTTAATGAATAATAATAACGTTTCTTCAAGTAATTTAAATAATAATTTCAATAATTTAAATTCATATACAACAAATGGCAATGTTAAAAGTGAAATTAACTTAAGAAATTATATTCTGAATAGGGTAAATAAATCAAATGCCAAACCAGGCACGAGTCAGGGTAAAAATAACAATGCAATAATTGGTAAAATAACTTCTGGACCAGGCCATTTTAGATCAAATTCGAATAATATTTTCTCATGATGCTTGAGTGATTATAAAGGACCAAATCTTTTATAAAAGGCTTTTTTTATTATAAATAATTTAAACGTTTGTTTTAATAAGATATAAAATTATGAAAACTATGAAATCTCTTTACAGAATTTTCTGTTGAAAGTAAATACATTATTCTATATTACCAAAATATTTAAATAATTTATTTAAGATTATAAATTTTAAAAATTTAGATTGTGTTAAATTTAATAAATGAAATTATGTAAATAAACTTGAATCTATTTATACTTGATTTTTTTATGTATGAATCTTAAATTAAATAATATTTTAAATAAAATTTGTTAAATAATTTCTATTTTTAAGGATTAACTTTATAATAAAATAAGTTAAAACATAAAATTAATTTATAAAAAAATGAGTAAAGGAATGAAAGGAGATAAAGCATTAAAAAAACTTCTAAATAAAGAAAAAACAGTCGATGATACAAAAAAAATTTATGAAAATAGTTTGGAGATGAATAAACATGTAAAAGTTAAATATAATAATAATTGGGAAATTGCAAAAATAATTGATATTCGTCCTAATAAAGAATTTGATGAAAAAAAGAAAAAAATCGATTCACATTACGATTACTATATCCACTACATCGACTTCAACAGACGAATGGATAAATGGGTGACTAGATTTGATATTGAATTGGATGATTTGAATATTGAAATAGAATTGAAAAATAGAGAATTAAGAGAAAAAGAAAAACATAGGGATAATCCTTTTGATAACGATGAACATGAAGGCTTGGATAAAACATGCTTATTGAATCATGAGGAAGCAACAAAAGTCAAAACTATAGATGAAATTGAAATGGGAAAATTTCGTTGCGATACTTGGTATTTTTCTCCTTATCCTGAAGGTTTTCATGTAAAGACACTTTATATATGCGAATTTTGCTTTAATTTTTATTCAGAAAATATTGAATATATAAATCATGTGAATAATATATGCCATTTGAAGCATCCCCCTGGGGATGAAATTTATCGCGATGAAAAAATATCTATATTTGAAGTTGATGGGAAAAAAGAACCCATATATAGTGAAAATCTTTGTTATATGGCGAAATTATTTCTAGATCATAAAACTCTACAATGGGATGTTGAGCCTTTTTTATTTTATATTTTATGTGAATATGATATTTTTGGATATCATTTTGTTGGATATTTTTCAAAGGAAAAGGATTCATCACAAGGCTATAATGTCGCTTGTATTTTAACAATGCCATTTCATCAAAGAAAAGGTTATGGAAAGTTTTTAATTGATTTCTCTTTTCTATTAAGTAAAAAAGAGAAGAAAATTGCTACGCCGGAAAGACCACTTTCAGATTTAGGTATGTAAAAATTTTGAAATTTAAAAAAATTTTATTCCTAATTAATTTTAGTTTCCTTCTAAAAACTATATTTTTAAAAAAATTTATTGAAAAATATTATTTAGGATATGCTAGTTATTTTTCATATTGGACTCAAAAGCTAATAGAAGCTTTAAGAGAGAACAAAGAGGGAACAATTTCAATTGATAAATTGTCAGAAATAACATCAATAAAACAAAGTGATGTTCATAAAGTATTAGAAGATTTGAATATTATAAGATACCATCAAGGACAACATATTTTTGTATCTGATAAAAAAATAATGGATGAATTATATAAAAAAGCTGGAAGGCCAGGACATCCTTTAGATCCAGATAAATTGATTTGGACTCCTTATAAATTGAGATATGAAATTTAATTTATCTGATTTCTTTTTGTCTTATTTTTTGTTAATTATCAAAAATGATTTTTTAATATAATTTATAAATTAATCTATATTTTAATTAGAACAATATATTTTATGATTAAATCTATTTATAATAAAAATTTTATTTGATTAATACTAATGTTTTAAAAAATTAAAATGAATTGTTTATAAGCATGTTATAATTGAAAAAAATGGATATAGGTAAAATAAAACTTTTAAATTTTTAAATTCTTACAGCGAGTAGTAATAATCCAAATCTTACTAATCCCATGCAATCTAGTATAGAAATTGATAAAATAAACAATGGAAAAATAAAAAAGATTTTCTCAAAAAATGAAATTGAAGATATTGAAAAATGCCTAATTTCAATGAGTGAAGAAGGGACAGGTAGACACGAAGTTTCTTCAACTTTTTCAGATAAAAAATTGGATAATCAAAACAACATAAATATTAGTGATATTGATAATACAAAAAATAATAAATTTGAAATTAATAGTAAACTTAAAATTGCAAAGGAAAATTTCAAATTTAAAAATAATGAAAATAATTTAGAAAACAACCCTAATTTGATATATTCTAACAAAAATATTAATTTTAAAAATTTAAAATCTAAAAATGATATGAATATAAAACAGAATAACAGAACCTCTAGTAAAACTCAAAATAAGACAGAAAAAAATTTTAATAGTAATAATAATTTTAACAACTCTTCAAAATTTGGTATAAATAAAAGAAATCCAAGTACTGGTAAATTCAAAAATGATAATTACATTAATATTGATAATCAAAGTAGTAATGAATCAATCAATAGTAATCTTAATATAAAAAACAAAAATAATTCAGATATATTATCATCCTTACCAGATAAAATTTTTATTGATAGCAATGAATATAATAAATTAAAATACAAAGCCCAAGCTGATATTAGAATTGATGAATTAGTAATTTGATAAATTCTTTAAAAAAATTTTCTTTTATTTGTTTAAAAATAATTTTAGATTTGTATGCGTGTTTATGAAAAAATAGAATCATTATCTTCACAACTATCAGATCTTCGGAGAAACTATAATTCAATAAGAGAAGTAAAATTAAATTTAGAAGAAGAAAATGCTTTACTGAAATTGGAAAAAGAAAAAGTCACAAAAACAAAAGAATACCAAATAGAAGCTTTAAATGAAGCTTCAAACAAAGCAGAATTAGAATTAAAAAAGAATCAAGAAATTGTGAAAAATTTGACGAAAAAATTAGAAGAATTTACTCCAAAAGTACTAAAATATGATGATTTAAACGATAAATATCTAAAATTGATGAAAGAAAATCAGAATCTTGCAGAAAATCAAAATTCTATAAATAATATTTTACAAATCGTTAAAAAAGAGAAAGAAGAAATTTTAGCAAAACATGAAATAATTAGATTAGAGAACGAAGCTATTAAAAATGACAAATTTTTTTTATCTCGTGAAAATGCTTCTTTGGGAGATAAAAATCGAGAAATACAGGACAAAGTTAAATCTTTAGAAGATGAAATTAAACAAACAAAAAAACTAAATAATGATTATATTGAGAAATTAACAAATAAAAATTTGAATATTGATAATGTTTATGAAGAAAAATTAAAAAATGAGCTTTTTGATATGAAAAAGAAATATACTGAGGATATGGAAAATTTGAAAAAATTATATGATGAAATTTCTCAAAAAAGATGTCTTTATTTACAAGATGAAAGAGATGATTATAAACAAAAAAACATTAAATTGGAAAAAATAATTAAAGACAAAGAAGAAAGTTTGGAATTTTTAAATAATGAAATTAGAAACTTAAATAAAAAGACAGATGAAGAAATAGCTTACTTGAGAATTCAATTAAAAATTAAATCAGAAGAATTAGACAGAATCACAAATATTTATGAAGAAAATTCTAATTTAATGAAAATTTTAAAAGCAGAAAATGAATCACTTAAAGATAAATTGGATATATTAAGAACAGAGTTAATATCAAAAGAAGCTACCTTTAAAGAAGAAATAAGTGAATATAAATCGCAAGTGAATTCAATGAAAGAAAAAATTTTAAATTATGAACATATTGAAAATGAATTAGATAAAGTTATAGTTGAGAGTGCTTATAATAGTGAAAAGTAAAAAAGATTTTTTTATCTTGAAGTTATGATAATTTATTTATAATTTTTAATAATTTTTAATTAATTTTCAAATAGAGATCCTGAACTTCTTGGAATAATTAAAGATATTCCAACAACATCAAAAAGAAGAATTTCTCAATGTTTGGTTCTGGCAAATAAATTAAAATTAGCTTCAATTGAATGTGAAAAATTAAAAGACATGATAAAAAAACTTGAGAAGGATTTAAATTCTTCCAATGAAGAAAAAGAATTATATAAAGCTGTTAGTGATAAAACAAAGCAACCGTAATTATTTAAATATTTTTAAATAAAAATAATGAATATATAAATATTATAAATATAACAGTTATGCTTATATCATCAAAAATTTACAAGATCTAGAATTAGAATTATTCCGCAAAAATAATGAAATTGCTGAAAAAGATAAGAGTATCAAATCACTGTTGAGAGAAAATGATTTATTAAACGAAAAAATAATTGCAATGGAAGTTGATTTAAAAGCTATATTATCAAATAGACAAAAATTGGATTATTTAGAAGAAATGATAGTTAAATTCATGGGAAATAATGATGAAAAAGGATTAATAGATAATATAAACACTTATATGTATAATAATTTCTCAATGAAAAATAAGGATTTTAATTTATTGTCAAGTAATTATAATATGATGAGTACAAATAATACTAACTATAATTCTACAAATTTTAAAAATAATCAAAATCATTTTATGAACATGAACAACAGTTATAATATTCCTGGTAATTTATCTTTAAAAGTTATTAAAATTATTTATTATTTATTAATTTTTCGAGTTGATTAAGTTTTTTTAGAAAGAGATATTAATTCTCAATCACAAGTCCAAAATAAAGTCCCACTTTGGTATCAAAATCTAAAAGCCAAAAAACAAATTTAAATCAAAATTTTATAATGATGATATAAATATCAATTGCAATTTTTAAATTCATATAAATATTTGATAATTTTAAAATTTTTTTATAAGAATAAATTATAAATTTTTGAATAAATTTTCAACAACCATCTTCAATTCAAATTTCTTTTTATGATGTAATTATAAAAAAATTTTAATATTGTTTATTGAAAAATATCAATTTTATAAATATTGAGATGCTGAATTTTGATTAAATAAATAATAAAATTCAAATTTTTTTATTAACATTATTATTAAATCCAAATTTAAGGAATCATTTTTTATTTCAGGTTACTATTTATAGATATTTTTTTATAGAATTATTCTAAAAATAATAGTATAATATTTAAAATTTTATTGTATTTATGGATTTTCTTCAAATTTTTTTTCTTATTGGGAAATATTTATTGCTAAAAATTCTCCTAAACCTTCTAGAGAATAATATTTTCCTCTTGCTAAAAACCTAGAGTCATCTTTATGAGTCCAATAGATATTCTCAAAATATATTTGATTTACAGGCTTAAATAAAATTTTATAATTTTTTCCTTTGATAAGAAACTCATCTTTTTTAATATTATCTTCAGCTTTAATATCATTATCTATTAGTTCAAATTCATTTATATATAAGCTAAAAATGAATCCTTTATAATTGATATTAACAGTACTGTTTTTTTTCAATTTCCTTTCTCCTAAGTATAAAAACTTTCCATTTATACTTTCAATTATATTTTTTTTTATATCATTTTTAAGATGTGTTTTTACTAAATTGTTTTTATATTCATTTAAATTTATATTATTAGAAAAAGAGTAGATAATGTTATTATCTTGATTAAAATTTAATTCTTCAGAAGTATGTTTTAAAATAATTGCAATTTCTTGAGATTCATTTATTTGAGTAATTTTATTGTAATTGATTTCTATAGACTCAATTTCAGATTCTTTTAATGAAGGCATTATTAATAATTTATCTGATATATCTAATTTTCCAGAAATAACAGTCGCATATATAAGTTTTTTATTGAATTGATTTTTTCCAAATCTTCTTATTAATAGAATCGACTGAAAACTGGCTTTATTATCTTTATCAATAAGCATATCTTCCTCATTGGAAAAATTAAATCTATTATTATCATGATTATTTATAATGTTCTTTTCTGTCATATTGTTTTTCAAGCTTCTTTGAATATCATCTTTTTTTATATCAATCAATTGTTCTAGTAAAGAATTTTCAGAAATCTTTATGGATTCATCATTTGCAGAATTTATAATCTTATTTAATCTTATTAAATTTAAATTTTCATAAGTGGAAACTGGGGTAAAATTCAATGTCATTTCATGTAAGTTATTTTTTTTTATTATCTCAATAATTTTCTGATAAATTTTTTGCAATATTAAAGCCAATTTTTCTTCATTTGATACTCGATCTATTTTAGTTACTAATATATTCAAAGTTTTTACTTTTTCATACATATAAATTATCTTTATAATATTATTTAAAAAGTTCAAATTATTTGAATCTTCTAAAATAACGGTATCTGCTTCAATGCAAATAAAGAATTTATCTATTAAATTAAAATCTTTTATCGAATTGTTAAAATATTCAAATTTTCCAGGAGTATCAAAAATTTTAATATAATTTTCTTGGTAGTTTAGATGTGAAATTTGTGTATGAGTTGTAAAACCAGATGATCTTTCATCAACATTTAAATTTGATACCCATTCATAAGGATAGTTAGTTTTATCAGGAAAAAGAGTTTTGTAGGCTTTACTATAAATCATGAACATTTCTTCATCTAATAAATCCAATTCTTGCATTAATTTTCCAACTAAAGATGATTTTCCAGAGCCTTTCAATCCTAAAAACATTACGTTCTTTTTAATAGCATCTTGTTGAAATTGTGCTTTTTTCTTAAGTAAATCAGTAGTACAATTGAAATCACGAATTAATTTTAAAGAATTGTTAAAATCTGCTAAATATTCAGATATTAATTTTTCAAGTGTTTCTACATAAGTTTTATCAATAAATTTCTTCAAATTAGAATTTAGGAAATCATTTGTTTGTTTATCCTTAATTACATTAAAATTGTAATTTATATCGCTTTCATTACGTCCCTGAGAAGAAGAATTTTTTAAACAGTGGTTTATAGCGACCCAGAAAATTTCATTATTAATTTTCTTTTCAGTTCCACATAAATATTTTTGTAATTTAAACCAAAATGCAAAATTGATCTTCATCGCTTTCTTATTTAGAATTTTTTGATTTAATTTTAATCTATTTTGTGTCTTCAAATTTTCAATATTGTAATTATTGGTAAAAAATAATTTGAATTTTTTTTTAAGGCATTTTACATCTTCAAATTTCTCAATTTTTAATTCTTTTAAATATTCAGTTTGAAATTTGTTTTTAATTTTTTCTTGGCTTAAAATTGATTTTGCTGATAAAGAGATTACGTCATTATTTACAATTTTTCGTTGGCCAACTACCAAATCAACATTATTTTTCTTGTCAATGTTTGATTTGTTTGAATTTAAAGAAATCTCTTGTCCATTTTCCTCTTCGTCAAAGTTTTCATTATTATCTAAATTATTTTCCTCTTTCTTTAGTAATTTTGAATAAAATTCCTTATCGAATTCTTCAATTATTTCTTCACCATCATAAATCTCAAAAAGATCTTTTGTCTGTAAGTTTTTTAGTTGTCTTCCGGTAGCTTCGATTATCATATATTCGATAATCTTTGGAATTTGTTCTTCTGAAACTAAATTTCTTTTTTTCATTATAAATAAGACCAATATAATTTTTGATATATCTTCGCATTTATGCTCTAAACCTATTTTCTCAGTTATCAATGCCAATCTTGGCTCAGGTCCTGAAAGCAATTCAATTGTTCTATTTATTAATTTAGATTTTCCATAAGCTAATTCGGTAGTATAAGTAATTTTATTTATTATATCTTCTCTCCATTGTGATTCAGGTTCTCTCAAAATTCTTATAAGGAAATTTGATAAAAGCCCTAAATATGCTTCTGGGAAAAAAGTATCCAAATTTCTCATACAATTAAAAGTCATCATTAAATGAAACAGGCCTGATCTAATAAGTGGTCCCAGCTCTTCATCTGATTCATCAAATAAAGGAATAACTGCATTGAAAGTTTCTTTTTCTCCTGCACCTATAGGAATTTCCATTTGATTGTGATTTTCTACAAGTGTAAATGTATCCCAAGTTTTGTTAATTTTAGGAATATAAATTACATTAACATTAAAAGGATTTATCATAGCTGAATCTGAAATTGTAATTTGACAAGTTTGACCCACAAGTGGAATTACATCAAGAATTTCGTATAATGAGGCTTTTTTCAAGCTATCAGGTAAATCAGGATCACTTAAAATATCTTTCTGATTTTGGAGGATTGTTAATGAATTTTCTTGATTAGATTTTTTATTAAAATTTGTCTTAGATAAAATTTCTAAAAATTCTGTTTTATATTTTTCAAAGTCTTTTTGTGTGATTCCTCTCATTTGAAGAGCTTTACTGTGAAATTTTCCTTGTTTGGTTCCTATAGCCAATCTTTTTGCTGCTTCTTCTTCAGTAAGGTCCTTTAGACAATCTCCAAGTTTTAATTTTTTAAGTTCTGAAATAATGTATTCAAATTCTAAAAATTGTTTTTTATATGTTTTAAATTCAAGTCGATCTCTAAGTGTTACTGCTTTTTCTTTATTTAAAGGCTGCTTTTCTGGATCCTTAAATTGCTCCAGTTTTTGAATAGCAATATCTAAGAATATTCCTGCCTCTTCCTTTACTTTTTTTGTTAAAGAATCCAAAAACAAGTTTTGAAGCCAAATTTTAAAAATTCTTAAAGTTTCTTCTTTGTTCAACTCACTAAATTTTTTATTCACTATATTTTTTTCATTTTTAAAGACATTTTCATTTGTATCTGATATATAAAAATTTTGTTCTTCAAAATTCATCAGTTTTGAATCCTCCTTTAATTGCCAAGGAAATCTGAATACAGGAGGAGATATCTCAAATAATTCAAATCTATTTAAGTAATGTTGCTGAATTTCCAAAAAAGTCTTTTGGAATTCATTTTGCATATTGTGTATATCATAATCAATGAAAATTTGGAAGACAGGAGGGATAATAGGTGAATTATTATGATATCTAAGGCGTAATTCCATGGAAAGAAAAGTTGGAAAGTTTTTTCCTACTCCAATACAAACCAATTTTATCTGAACATTTTCTAATAAATTCATTTTTTTTATTCTATCGGACATTGTGGAGCTATCATCATCTTGACCATCTGAAATAAATAAAATTAAAAAATCATCTTTTCCGATTTTTTGTAATTTCTTTATTTCTTCAAAAGCTAAATTAAAACCATCTAATATATTTGTTGATTCACCACAATCAGTTTTTTCTATTAAATTACTTTCTTTCAATCTTGCTTGTGAAGAAAATAAAACAGTTGTAATATCATCTGGTATTACGTTTTTTGCTAGTTCATTCCAAGATTCACATAGCATCTCAAAATGAAAAAACATTGATCCTGAGCAATCAATAATTCCTATGATATGTGAAGGCTTATTTTCTGATATTTTTGGAGTTTTTCCTATATAAAAATTTTCAATTGTTAAACTCTGAGATTTTAAATTTGATTCCATGATATTTAATAAAATATAAGTAATATTATTGAATTTATATTAATTTAAATAAAATATTATAGAGAGGAAAAAATTTATTTATAATTTCATTAAAATTATAAATTTTTTTAAAACCAAATAATTAATAAATATTATGAAATTTAGATTATTAAAATATAAACTTCAATTCCTAAAAAATTTGGAAATTGGAGTATTTTATAATTGCAAGAAATTTTATGGGGATTGGGGATTGGGGATTGGGGATTGGGCCCAATCCCCAATCCCCA
>Ga0194116_10006790_pt1 | contig 12070 bp, 12 predicted proteins | sample TA2MahsurfametaG_4_FD_148617 | JGI IMG/M metagenome (GOLD analysis project Ga0194116, IMG submission 148617) | Freshwater microbial communities from Lake Tanganyika, Tanzania - TA2015008 Mahale S9 surface | ecosystem: Environmental > Aquatic > Freshwater > Lake | place: Tanzania: Lake... | reverse complement strand
ATCTGTCGAAGAAATACATGTATCAACAGCTCCGTGTTTTATTACATTTTCTACATTATCTTTAATAATTTTTTCTGAGACAAATGGTCTTACTGCATCGTGTATTACTACATGAGTAGTGCCTACTTGTACTGACTGTAAGCCTTTATAGGACGATTCTCTTCTTGTTGCCCCCCCTTTAACGATTTTAATTGGAATTTCGCTTTTTATATCTACGATTTTAGCTTCCACAAATGTCATCCACTCCATAGGGCAGACAAGTACTAGTTCTTTGAAAAATCGAGAAAAAACGAATCGTTCAATCGTATGAATAAATACAGGCTTGCCCGCAAGATTATGAAACTGCTTTGGAAAGGTGCTTCCAAATCGCTCACCCTTTCCACCCATCAAAATGATTGCGCTTAAACATGGTGACATTTTTATCCTTTGTATGTCGTAAACGGATCTACTCTTTAAATATTACATCTTTCATTTCCGAATGAATGTATTCTGCTCTTTTTGTTGTAATTTCATTGGGATCAACGCCAATATTAGGGAAGACAAATCCTATGTGAGCTCTTTGGCATGTAAAGAAGACCTGATTGATTTTATTATCATGGATGCCTTCTATCCAACCTAGATCTATGCCTAATTTAATTTTACTTAAGGCATCGAGAACTTCTTTGATTTGTAATTGATAGCTATGTTTTAAAAGCCCAAATGATCGTGAGATAGCATCTTTGGTTTGTATGAAATGTTCTTTTTTGCATTTTTCTCTCAATGTCTGCTCTGCTAGTGTGAGCTTTGTCGCGCTAATATGTAAATCTCGTAAGATCATCTCTTCTGTAAGACCTAGCGTATATTTATTCTCAAGCAAAACAAAGTCTCCTACAAATTCATCTACTTTTCCGTGTAAGCTTGTTACATATACACTTTCTTCGAGATGATTCTTACATGCTTCTTCCAAAAGTTTTCCTTCTATTAACATAGGAAGATGAAGATAACAATTCACTATCAGTCCCGTGCCACATTTTGTATGATCTGATGTAAGGTATCCAAACCTAGATGAATAGCACGGCTCAAAGTTTTCAGATATTGCGCTATCTATATCACTTAATATTTCCCAAGCCTTTTCCCATTTATTTTTACAGTCAACAAGTTCCATTTGAATGTGGTCTGAAAAATTTATTAAAGCTAAGAAATGAGCAGTATCGTCTACTATAAAAGATTGTCCTTTCAAAGCGTTTTGACAAGGCTCTTTACAGATGAAATGCTCATATAGAAAATCTTTTTCTATCGGAGAGAGATCATCTGCTTTGAATTTGATAGGATTTTGCAGTTGTTGCAATTTCAGCATACATGCTGTGATCTGTTCTGATAGTTTTACTGCTTGAGAGTTTTTCATTTTTGAAGGGAATGGTGCTCCTACAAAGTTTCTATGTAAATAGAAAGCTGTTGCGGGCCATAAAGGATTAGAATTTTCATCCCAAGCAGGATGTGTATAAAACGGATTAGGTAGAAGTTTTTTTTGTTCCATCGGGATTGTCCATTATGTCTTTGATTTGATCTCTAAGCCAAGCAGCTTGTTCATAGTTTTCTTTTTTCAAAGCCTCATTTAATGCTTCGTTTAAAGTGGAAATCCTACTAGATGCAGGAATGTTAATTGAGATAGAAGGAGATTTCCCAACATGTAATGGTTGTGATTTTTTTCTATTTAACCTTTTTTCGAGTCTTGATGGAATTGCCTCTATAGATAAAAGATCGTTTATTAAAACTTCTTCAAATATACTATAGCATTGGCTACATCCTAAAGGAGTTCCTGTTAAAATTGATTCAAGTGTTGTTCCACAATTTCCACAACATAGTCCCATTTCATTTTCATTCGGCTGTGTTTTATCACTAACTTTTATTCCTGTCATCCTTTGTTGAAGAATAGGGCAATCCACACACATGTCCAACGAGGTCTCTACATCGTTAATTATTTGTGTGTAACATATTTTAGTGACCTTTTTGCAGTGACTGCATTCAACTGGTCTTTCAGACATATAAATCCCTTAGTGAACTTTGTTAGTAACAGGCATTAAACTATGCATCTATAGCATTGTTCTGATGCAAAGGCAATCATCTTTTTTTAAAAACCAATAAAGTTCTTGATTGCTTGTTTAAAAGTTGATACGGTGCAATTTAGGAACTCGAACAGGATCCAAAATGAAAGTAGATTTTATTTATAGAAAGAACACATATTTGAAAATTTTTTCGATATTTCTTTTTTTCCTTTTGATCCTTCAATTTATACGAATGGTTTCCCTTAGTAATCTACAAAAAAAACAAGTTCACGCATATACAGACCAGTATGAATCATTAGAGTTAATGACGGATTTGAAAAATTCTTCGGATGATTTAACTAATATGGTTCGTTTATATTGTCTAACAAAAGACCCTAAATATAAAGACTACTACTACGAAATACTCGATATCAGAAATGGAAAAATTCCTCGTCCTCTTAATTACTCTGACGTGTATTGGGATTTAAAGATTGCAGATCTTACACCATCGGGTGATGGGGCTACTGCGTCTTTGAAAAGTATGATGTTGGAGAGGGATTTTACTCTTAAAGAATATAGTCTACTACAAGAATCAGAAAATCGTAGTAACGATCTTGTTCTTCTTGAAGTTCGCGCCATTAATGCTATGCAAGGCAAGTTTATAGACACTGAGGGAAACTTCACGATAGTCGGGGCCCCTGATCCTGCCCTTGCTCAATCTCTTGTATTTGGTAAGGCTTACATGGATGCTAAAGCAAGTATAATGGAGCCGATATATCAATTTGAACTGGATGTAAGGCAAAGAACTAAAGTTAAAACAGAAAGTATTCAAAAAAGAATGAATCGAGTAGTGCTGTGGGGAGTTATACTTTCTTCAACTCTTATCGTTTTAATGATATATCTAACATTTCTTGTTATGCAGTTTATTAAGAATAAAAATTACGAAAATGAACATTTACTTTTGAATATTCTGCCACCATCTATTGCAGAGAGACTAAAAAGTGGGGAAGAAAAAATAACAGATGAATACCCGCAGGCTAGTGTTTTATTTACTGATATTGTTGGGTTCACTGAAAAAACGGAAGAGATAGGACCATCTAACATGGTTGAAATCTTAAATGAAATTTTTGATATTTATGATGAACTGTGTGAAGAATTTAAAGTAGAAAAAGTAAAAACTATTGGCGACAGTTATATGGCTGTATGTGGTGTTCCGATTCCTCGTGCAGATCATGCAATTGTATTAGCAGATTTTAGCTTAGCATTAAAAGAGGCTACAGAACAATATGCTAAGAGAAAAAATTTACCCATATCTATCCGGATAGGAATGACCTTCGGGAAAGTTTTTGCAGGGATAATAGGTAGAAAAAAATTCATCTACGACATCTGGGGCGATGTAGTTAATACGGCAAGTAGAATGGAGTCAACCGGTATTCCAGGAGAAATTCAAGTAACTGATAAAATGGCTAGCATTCTCGAAGAGCAATTTATACTATCAGCTAGAGAGCCTATACAAGTAAAAGGAAAAGGTATTATGCATACTTATATTCTAAAAAGTAGAAAACCTGAATTTCCTTTAGGCAAAATCATGGAAATTAAAGAAAACAACAAAAAATAAACTAATTTTCAGGAGTTTAAATTAGTTGTATATATATTAATGTTAATCTTTTAAGTGATTTTAATTTTCCTTTTTTTTATAATTTTCCGCGAAAATAATATTTATAACCTTTTAAGCGGAATCATTATGAATGTGTGCCAATATTTAATAGCGTCTTGTATAGATTGTCTAAATTATTTTATCCCAGCACCGGTACAACTTTCATCAAATCTAACTATAGAACGAATAGATTCTGTGGCAGTTTGTATACTTAGAGAGGCCTCCATAACAGAAATTTATGATGTCGAAAGTATGTATTTGAAAGCTTCTATAAGTACAGATAGTCTTGATAAAGAAATAGATTCTTCTGAAACTACAGCAAACCCTATTGAAGAATCTAGATTCGTTGAATCTCCTATGATGTTAGAAAAACATGAAAGTTTTTCGATAGTCGATAGGACTGATTCTAAGCAGATATTGCAGAATGAGCATCTAGCTAATAAAAGCTTACTAAAAAAAAGAAAAGAAAAGGGTCAACTTCTTCCAAAAGCTCATCTTTTGTCTAGCACTATTCCATCAGTTGTTGCAAGTCAAATTACTTCTTTACACATTGAAAGAGTTTGCCGTCGTTCATGTGGTTCGCCTATATCTAATACTTTTGATTTTATCAGTCTTGAACAAAGGGGGTTAGATCTAGAAAATAACACGGCTTTCTATCCTGTTATTAATCATCCGTACTATTCATACACGGTTTTTGAGCCTAGGGCTATGGCGTTATATCATCAGCAATAGAACTATCCGGTATTGTTTCAGATTCATTTTTTTCAAGGACGTCTAGTATGCATAGTTCTTCACTTTCATTTTCTCTAATCATAAGGGAAAATAATAATGAAAAGATTAACAAAAATCCCATGCAATTTAAGGTGCTGACTATTGCAGTTTCTGCAAATCTCTTACATAGCAGGCCTGCGCATGCTGGCCCAAAGCTTGTAAAACACCACGCACAGCCCATTAATAATCCAGAAACAGTACTTGGGCTGTCAGGGACAATTTTGTTGCCCCATGAGACTATTATTGGATTGATACTCTGAAAGAATGCTCCAAGAGAAAATAGAAGTATGATCAATATAGGTATTGATAAGGTTGATGTATTTAATAGAACATAAAATAAACAGAATGTTCCCACGATAAAAAAGGGGAGAATTTTTTTCTGACCATACTTGTCGCATAAAAAACCCACAAAAGGTAGAGCTATTGCTGAGCCTAGAATAAAGCTTAAGTGAGCGCCTCCCATGATGAGCCATGTATTTGAGGTTTTTGCTATCATAAGGTCTGGTAATAAGAATATGAAAGCAGCCCCAACTAAGTAACATGAAAGTTGGGTGAAATAAAGCAGAGATAATCTTTTCCAGTTTGTTTTAAAAGGTGCCAGAAAGTTGTTTTTATTAAATGTTCCAGAGATTGAGCAAGTTTCAGGAAATTTATGAATTGCTACAACCAGGAGTGTAAGGATAACTGGAATAAATAAAATTAGTGCATGTCCATTAAAAGAGTGAAACAATTTTGTAAATGTAATTTGAGAAATTCCAAGTCCTAATGCTCCGCCTGAAGAGAAAAAAAGAATGCATTTACCCTTGTGATCTTTTGAGAAGCTTCCACAATAGCCTACTCCGGCAGGATGAAAAGCTCCAGATCCCATCATTAATAATAATAGAAGTATAAAACAGGATTGAAAACTTGTGGTGAAAGTTATCCATAATATAAATGATGATAAAATAAGTCCCAGGAGCAGGATTTTCTTTCTGTATCCTTTATCTGAAAAATATCCAAAGCCTAGTTGCAGAATTTCTCCAAAAAAACCACTTATACCAGCTATCAAGCCAGCTTTAGCGAGGTCTATCTGAGCCAAGGTTTTATATATGGGCCAGATTCCTGTAAAGAAATCCATGACCATATGTGCAAACCATATAACAATTAAGCTTTTACCGAAGGATGATCTAAATAATAATCGCAACATGATATCAACCTTACTTAGGTTGCTTTATTTTTTATGCTAACTAAATAAAATTAAAAAGTCTCCACAATTATTTAGTTTTAATTTATTTGAAAAATAAACGAGGCTTTAATATATAAAAGATAGTTGTTAGTAAAAAAATATAGGTTCATACATGTTTTTTAAGAAGAATATTGGCAAGATTTCAATTATTGTATCAGCATTTTTATTTTTGCTGGTGAGCTCGAAGTTTTTATTGGCAACCGATGCAGATTCCCCAGGATTTCAGGATGGTTTACGTGTAGATTGCACAGGACTTAATGGTGATGAGCAGCAGTTTGCTTATGGACTTACTTCTGAAAATAGGATGTTATTCTGTAAAAAATTCACACCTATGCAAAGAGCCGCGGCTATGCAGTTAACCTCACAGCCAGACCCAACAGGAGCTCTTATTAGTCCAGATCAATCTGTGGTTAAGGTTGCTGAAGCTAATAATCTTACCCCTTCAACTAAAAATCCTGCAGGATGCAAGACCAACAATTGAGGAATCTATGAAATTAACATTATTATTTCTTGCCAGTATCTTGTTAACATCGGTAAGAGCAGATTATCTGTCTAGAGATGCTGTTTTTAGTATGACTCCCGAACAGATGGTATTTGCTTCGAAACTAAATGACTCCAATAGAAGAGTTTATTGTCATAAATTTTCCGTGAAGGAAAGACAAGAGGCGATCGAGCAGTGGAAACTGAAAATGGATGATTCTTTCGAGGATCAAGCTCTAGCATTTACCCCTAATGATTCTGTTAGGTTCATAGAGGAAAAAATCTCTCCATCGGAGGATGATTTTCTCACGGACCAAAGCAGGTTGCGTTAGTACAGATCTATTATTATAGCCCGTAGTTAGCTTGCATCGTATTGATCTAAAGAATATATTGGTATGATCTTCTTGAAAGATCATACAATAGAATCTGGTGGGTTAAAGTCTATGATAAAAATGAATGGGGCTCTTTGTTGGATGGAGTTTGAAAAGCTCCAAAAATATCCGCAAGTTAAACACGCTATTTTTTTGAAGCCTTCCGATACAGCTCTTCTTGATGACACTCAGAGATTTCTATCTAAAGTGATTACTATTATGGGCTTTAGTACATGTGACACCCCAAAAATGAATCATGGTAATGTTGTTTTAGATCTCAGTGAGAGCCTCAATGGAGCATATTGCGATGGTATATACACAGATAAATATGGAAAGGCGTTGAGGATAACTCATGCAGACTGTCAGGCTGCAATTTTTTTTGATCCTCGAAAAAACATAATCGCAAATGTTCACTGTGGTTGGCGGGGTAACGTTCAAAATATATACAAAAATACAATTCTTCAATTGAACCGAAGGTATGGAAGCATGCCTGCGGATCTGATTGTTTGTATTTCTCCAAGTTTGGGTCCAGAAAATGCCGAATTTGTTAATTACAAACATGAACTTCCTGAATATATGTGGGAATTTCAAAAAAAAACGAACTACTTTGATTTATGGGAAATTAGTAAGTACCAATTAGAGAGTTCTGGAGTTTTGTCTGAAAATATTGAAATTGCTTCAATTTGTACATTTGATAACCCAGACCAATTTTTTTCATATAGACGAGATAAGACAAAATATAGAAATAGTACCATTGTGGGATTAAAGGAGACACCATGAGCAGTTCAGTGTGGCTATCCCCCATCTCTTCAGAAATAGTTTCATCTTCTGGGGTGATATTTGAAGATCTTTGTGCAGTATCAGGACAAGTTGTTTGGACGGAGTGCCGTCCATTGTCTAAAGGTAAATATGCTTTAGCTGCATGCTCCTCATCAAATGACGCAAAGACTTTGCTTGATAATTTGAGTATTAAAAGTAGAGTCCATGAGTATGGCGGAGGTTCTATCAGTGGCTATGATACTTCCCTATACTTTGTTAATGATACGGAAAAAGCAATCTGCCGTTTGGATATACAAACAGGTACTTATCAAATTTTATATAAAAACTCAAATATCAGGTTTTCAGAGATTTGTGTACATCCCTCGTTAAGGGGAGCCTATTTTGTAGGAGAAGATATCTCAGATCCTGCAAAAGTTTTAAATGGAGTCTATTTTTTAGATTTTATGCATTCAACTATAAAAGCTATTCATAGTGCCCATGATTTCTACTCTTCATTGAAAATATCTAAGGATGGGACAAATTTAGCATTTGTCTGTTGGGATTTTCCTTATATGCAATGGGATCGAAGCTCTGTTTATTTACTGCGGATAAAAGATGATTTTACTTTGGAAGCAGATCTAAAAATTGCGGGCACTGGAAATGAATCGGCCTTTCAACCAGAATTTTCTAGGGATGGTCGTCTTTATTTCATAACTGATAAGCTAGGGTATTGGAATTTATACCGGTATGATAAAGGCCAGATCTCCCTTGTTTATGAATGTCATGGTGATATTGGTCAGCCTCAGTGGAAATTGGGGCGAAATTTTTTTCTTGAGGTGTTTTATAAGAATGAGAGTGGAATTATATGTAGTCTGACCGAAAATGCTGCCGATAGGTTGATTTTCATAAATGCTGTATCAGGCCTGGTAAAAGATTTTGACCTTCCATTTACATCCATAACCCATCTTACTTTTTTAGATGAAAATACCATTTGTTTTTTTGCCGCATCTCCGACACAGCCTAAATCGATAGTTCTTTTTAATTTAAAAACAGAGAGTTACGATATTTTAAAAAGTAGTTACCAGAATTTATTTTCTGATGAATGGATATCCAGTCCACAACAAGTGTCATTTCCTAGTGGTAATAAAAGTGAATTGGCCCATGCATTTTATTATCCTCCTAAAAATCCACAATATAAGGATGTTGATCCATGCGCTATGATTATACGCTCCCATGGAGGACCAACAGGACACAATCCGCCCGTTTATAATCCGGAAATTCAGTTTTGGACTTCTCGAGGTTTTGCTTACCTGGATGTCAATTATTCAGGTAGCTCTGGATTTGGGAGGAAATATCGAAGTAGGTTGAATGGAAAATGGGGTGATTTAGATGTAAAAGACTGTGTTTTAGCGGCTAATTATATTCTTAATAAAGGATTAGTAAGGTCGGGGAAAGTATTTATTAAAGGAAGCAGTTCGGGGGGGCTTACAGCTTTGATGGCTGCCATAGAATCCCCAGTTTTTACAGCATGTACGAGTTATTATGGTGTTGTTGATTTAGAGCTTCTTGTTCATGATACTCATAAATTTGAGCTTCATTATTTAGATGTCCTTATCGGCAAGTATCCTCTCGATAAGAATTTATACATACAAAGGTCTCCAATACACAATGTTCATAAGATCATGAGACCTGTTCTACTATTCCAAGGGAGAGATGATAGAGTGGTTTTACCTTCTCAGGCTGAAAATATTTTTCTAAAATTAAAAGAAAAGCAAATTCGGGCAGAATTGATTTTATTTGATGGAGAAGGTCATGGTTTTAGAAAAAAAGAGACTATTGAATTTTGCCTCGAAAAAGAATTGGAATTCTACTCTTCATTTTTAACCTGAAAATCTTTGTAAAAGCTGGTGTAGGGTTCTTTTTTGTAAGATTTTCTTAGCTCCAAGGTAAAACCACATCCTTTTAGTATTTTGGGGTGTCCGAATAACTCGACGATAGGCCATCTTCTACATATTGCCGGACGTAGTAAGTAATTATTGCAGCTTCCATTTTGCTGTAAATGCTTACATCCTAGTACTAAAATTTTATTTCCTTGGGTATCTTCAGGGCTTTTTTTGCGTACAAAAAAGCCATTAATTTGTGTTTGCCAGAAAAAATAAAGTTTAAAGAGCAGTCCTTTTCGTTCTGGTAATAAAATATAATAACAACAATTTCCCCTTCTCTTGCAATGCCCTCCTTTTTTTATTGGAGTTTTTATGAGAATTTTCGCTGCTTTTTGAACAAATTGGTCAAGTAATATGAATGGAAGCATGAAAATTTTACAAATTATTTGTATTGGATAAGGAATTATAGTTTTGGGAATTCCCTCTCTAGGAAGAGGAGGAGGTGAGGTTCGCTCTTCGGCAAGATGAAGAATGTTCATTAAATATTCTTGCTGTGCATTGTCTTCTTTCATGAACGGTATCTCCCTCTTTTTGAAGTTTATTTTTTAATTATTAGATTTTATATCTTTGCTTTTTTAGGATTGTATATCTAGTGAAAATGTGAATAAAATCTATCATCTTACCTGAAGTATATAGGGGAAAATATGAGAAATCATGGTTTAAAAAAAATAGCTTATTGCCTTGTTACAAGCGTTATTTCCTTTTCAGTTTTTGCATCTGAAAGATTAGGACAAGAAGAACATCAACTATTAGACAGGTTAAGGAAAGAAACACCAACAATTTCTTACAGTGGTCCTCTTGCTGTTGCTAACTTAAATCTTAATCATAAGGGCAGTGTTATTATCGCAGAGCCTGGAGAAAAAGTTTTTGGTATGTTGCATTTCGAATACGACACAGAGGATCTAGAGGCGGAGTCTTTAAATCAAATAATAATAGGTTTCTCAGATTCCGGACCGCAGAAATGTATATTTAATGAATTTGGATATCGATGCAGTGAAGGTATAGCATCGTTCTATCTTCAAGTGCCAGAAAGCCCAGGTATTTATGAAGTTCAATGCAAGTTTGAACAGGCGGATTCCCCAAATAATGCAATTGATAAATGGGATGAAGAAAGTTTAAATAGTACGATGACTATAGGGAAAATTATAGTCCGAGAGTAGCATATTAATTTCAAAGGGGCTCTTCTTACAAGTAAGGGCTCTCTATTTAGAGGTATATGAAAAATTCAATAGTATTTAAATCGTTTATGGCTGTCATCATCGCAAGTTTAAATATGACAGCGCTCCGTGCAAATGTTGAGCGACTTGATCCTCAATCCGTAGTTGTTATAGGCAGTGGGGTGGGCGCTCTTACAACTTCGATATTTTTGGCTCGTTCTGGACTTAGGCCCATTATCATATCTGGCAAAAATGTTGGAGGCGCCCTAACACAATCTTCAATGATTCAAAATTGGCCAGGAGAATATGAAATTAGTGGTGTAGATCTAACAAAAAAAATGCAAGATCAAGCTATAAAGAATGGGGTCGAATTTAGGGAGTTAGAGGTTGTAAATGTCGATTTTTCTAAAAGACCATTCTCTATTAAAACAGAAGAATTATATGACAAAAATAAAACAAATGAGTTTCTTGTTGATTATTGTGTTATAGCCACTGGAAGTGAACCTAATAAATTGGAAGTCAAGGGTGAGTCAGAGTATTGGACTAAAGGTGTCTACAGCTGTGCTGTCTGTGATGGAGCTCTTTATAGAGGGAAGACCGTTGCGGTTGTAGGTGGAGGAGATTCTGCAATTCTAGATGCTCAATATCTGAGTCAGATAGCTAAAAAAGTTTATGTTATTGTCAGAAAAAGCGATTTGAAAGCTAATGAGAAAAAGAGAGCACAAAATCTTTTTTCTCAAAATAACGTAGAATTTTTATTCGAAACTCAGGTTAAAGAGATTAAGGGAAATCAAGATTTTGTTACTAACATCGTTCTTGAAAAGAAATCTTCTTTCTCAATCCTAGATGTTGATGCCGTCTTTTTGGCAATAGGTTCTAAGCCCAATACTGAGCTCTTCGAGTATAAAGTGCCGTTAGATAACAATGGATATATAGTGAAGGATCAAAATGGAAAAACATCTATAGATGGTGTGTATGCAGTTGGCGATGTTGCCGATCCTTTTATCAAGCAAGCAATAACGGCTTCAGGAGATGGAGCAAGAGCTGCAATAGCCTTAAGTGAATCACTTTTTCAAAAAAAGAACGCTGTACAAAAAGATGCACCTCATACTGTTACTAAGTCATCTTTAGACATGAAAAAAGAAAAAAATGTAAAAACTAATTCAGATTTTTGCGATCAGGTCGTTTATATTAAGGACTATAATCAATTTCTACAGGAAATCAACAACAGCAAAATTCCTATTGTTGTTGACTTCTATGCTTCATGGTGTGGCCCTTGCAGACATTTAAGCCCTAAATTAGATTCATATGCAAAGCAGTTAAAGGGTAAAGTGAAAATTCTAAAGGTAGATGTTCAACAAAACTCTCAGCTTGCGGATCGATATAAAATTCGTTCTATGCCAACTTTAATCGTCCTTACTAAAGAAGGTAAAGAAGAGGAAAGATGGTTGGGGGTGGGTGAAATAGTTCAATACCTTGAATCATTAAGATAAAATGCTGCAAAAAACATCGGTTCGTTAAGATAGAATGGCCGATGTTTTTTGATTTTTAGTATTAGGTGTGAATTTATAAATTCATAAAACTTCATAGACAAAACGCATCAAAAAACTCCCCCTGAAAAATAAAAAAAATAAAAAGATTTGCGAATAAATCACGTGTTTTTGTATGGTTATTGCTTCCTAA
>Ga0194116_10006789_pt1 | contig 12070 bp, 7 predicted proteins | sample TA2MahsurfametaG_4_FD_148617 | JGI IMG/M metagenome (GOLD analysis project Ga0194116, IMG submission 148617) | Freshwater microbial communities from Lake Tanganyika, Tanzania - TA2015008 Mahale S9 surface | ecosystem: Environmental > Aquatic > Freshwater > Lake | place: Tanzania: Lake Tanganyika... | reverse complement strand
AGGGGGATTGGGGATGGGGGATTGGAGATTGGGGATTGGGGATCGGGGATTGGCCCCAATCCCCAATCCCCAATCCCCAATCCCCAATCCCCAATCCCCAATCCCCAATCCCCAAAATCTAATTACATTCTATATTAAAATAAAAATATGATTTTTTTATATTTTAATTTTGATTAAGATAATTATAATTTTTATTATATCTTTTTTTTCTACTTTGAAAGTTTTTTAAGCAAATATTTTATTATATTTTTTCAAAATAAAATAAAAAATGTAAATATCAAATATATTCAATGGATTCAGAAAAATATGATACAAACACACACTCTAATCCATTACTTGCGGAAAACGAGTTGGAAACTCATGAAATAAATCAGAAAATTACAAATTACGATCTTTTTAAACTTTCTTTAAATTTGGGAATATTTAACTTCGGTGATAGATTAGCTCAAATTGAACTTTTTAAAGAAAAACTTGTTAAAGAAAAAAAGCACATCAAGGAGAAAGAATTTGAATACCTATACAGCCTTTGTAAAATATTTCCTGGCCATACTCCAACACAATTACTATTTGCAATCGCGATTTGTAGATCAAAATCAATATTAGGTGGCTTTTTAGCATTAATAAGCTATATTTCTCCTTCTTTAATTATAATGCTTTTTATTTCTTTAATTGCAAAGAATATTAGAGATTACACTTATTCTGAAAATAAACCTCTCTGGGATCCTGCAGATGATTTTGTCCTTTACTATATGAGTATTCTTGGAGCTGGAATTTGTCAAGGAGCAGTTTCGCTTGTGTTATTTAATGCAATAACGCTTACTAAGAGTGTTGCAATGAAAACATTTGATTACAGTATTATATTTGGTTGTGGAATTCTGTTTTATTTTCTAGATTATAATTTCCTCCTAATTCTTTTCATAATGCTTATAGGAGGAATTGCATCATGTTTTCAGGGAGATCATGATTATTTTTTGGATGTTTCTATGTCAGGTTCCAAGCTTGGTCAAATATCTTTTCTCGGATTTCCAGCTTTTCTTACGATGATTGCAATATATTTAGTGCTTTTTATATCTAACTTTTTTTATAGAGGAACAAATATTGCACTTAATCTTAGTGAAAGTTTTTATAGAATAGGAACATTTAATTTAGGTGGTGGCCATGCAGTCATTCCATTAATGCTTGCTGAATATTCAAAAATAATTGAAGAAAATGAAATTTTAATAGGTTACGCTACAAGTTCATTGCTTCCAGGTCCATTATTTAATATATCTGCTTTCATTGGTTGTCTTTTAAATGGGCTTATAGGAGGTCTCATTTCATTTATTAGTATCATGCTTCCAGGGATATTTTTAATTATGATTGTCTTACCTTATCATACTAGTTTGACAAAAAACAATCTTGTACAGCATTTTCTTAGAGGCGCATCTTGGGCCACTATAGGATTTCTTTTTGTAGCTGGATTAAGATTTTGGATTGATAGTTGCTTAATAAATAATTATACAAATTATGTTACAGGTTCAATAAATATTGTTATTTGTCTTGGACTTCTGGAATCTAAGATGATTAATTCTAAGATCTTATTTGTGATTTCTTTCGGAGCGCTATTTTCATTATTTTGTAAATTGATAGAAATAAATTTTTTATAATATATGTAATATATTCATGGAAAATTCTTCAAAAATCAAAAAATTTCATATATAAAAAATTCGATATTTAAAATCAAGGGAAATAAATTTAATATAGAAACTAAACAAAAAAATCAAGCAATTGCTTTTTCATTTCAAAGATAATTATAAATTATCTTTAATTGAAAAGCTGATTATATTCAAATGATAAAATTACATTAAAAATTTTAATTTGTTCAAATAAGTAGATTAGCATTGATTAAATAAGATTAAGAAATTGAATATTTAAATTTTAATTTAAAAGAATTAACTAAAAATAATTTATTTTATTTTAATAAATTAATTTATGTAAATTAACATCATATAATAAAATTAAATTCTATTATAAAAATTGTTATTTCAATATAAAATAATATTCAAATAAAACATTAATTTTTATCAAGTTCTATTAACCTTTAGAGATAATCTACATCTACTTATTTTATTATTTTAATGTTTTATTTAAAATATGAATGAGCTTTTTGTTTATGAGTGAAATGACAATCTGATTTTGGATTTAAAAAAATAGTTAGAAACTTATAAAAATTTTACTATGTGTTCCATAACGAATTGGAAATAATTAATTAATTACAAAATGAAGGCTATATTGAAATATATATTTATTTTTCTTTCACTAAAGCAAGCTTATACAGAAAACCCTTTCTCTGCATTAGGAATACCAACTTTGAATCCAAGTGAAATTTTTAATTCAAATGAAGGAAAAATTCAATCAAAAATCAATAATTTAAAAAATATTAATAACATTCCAAAAATAAAAACAGTCGAAGATTTACAGAAGTTTTTGAAAAAAGGAAACTTTGATGAATTGCAAGGATTGACAATTGTCTCAAAATTTCTCATAGCTGATGATTATATTCTTAAACAAAATGGTGTTGTTTTTGATTTGACTGGGTATGATGGATTAAGTTCATCGGAAATAATTTATCCTGAAGGATCAAAAGAAAAATTATTACAAAGAGCTAAATCAGCAGCTAAAATTTATGTAAATTTTTATGTATTTTTCCAAATGATTTATTTTTGTTTGATTTTATTGTACTAAGGACAATTCAATTTCTTTAATCTTCATTAGAAATTTTTAAGACCTTTTTGCGGCTGTAAATCTCTTAACTTAATAATTAAAACTTTTAAACTTTTAATTATTTTTTAAAATTTATTATAGTTTTTGAATACTTACAAAGATGAAAACTATGAAGCTATGGGTGCTGAGGATATTACAAAATTTAATGGAAAATGGAGAATTTATAAAGTTTTGTTGGCTGGAAAAAATTCCTACAATGATCACATATTTTTAAAAGTCTGCTTACCATTAGACACGTCTTTAACACCTATTGTCTCAAATTTCAATTATGATTGCATGACTAAAGTAATAATTTAACAAGAAGATTTTAAAAAGTATTTATAATAAATAGATCGGCTTAAATTTTAGATACAATTAGTTGAAGAAACGAGAATGAAAAATCTTCCTTATTTAGATAAAATAAAAAAGAGCAATGTTTTCAGAAAAATGCCTATTCAAAAAAAATTAGTAAAAACAAGTGATAAAAATGAACAATACAATAATCTCTTGAAAAACTATAATAATTTTATGCATAATAAAAATAGCATCCAAACTCCTCCATCAATGAGTAATGTAGAAAATGTCAATCCCAATAATATTCTAAATCCATTAACATTGAATAACAACAATTTGATAAATCAGAATTTTAATACTTTTAATAAAATTAACTCCAACAATCTAATGAACAATGAAAATACTGATTTATCTAATTTAATGAAAAACAAAGGCTTATTATCACGTGAGTAATTGAATAGATTTCTTTTCTTTTTGCAATTATAATTTTATTTATTTATAATTATATTAAATTATTCAGCGAATAACATAAATATAAACAACTCGTTAAGAAGCAATTTACAAGATAAAACAAATAATATGAATGATGAAGCAAATAAAAAAGAAAATACTGATTTAGATTTATTTAGTTTTCGAGAAAATAAATCTTTTGAACTTCCTCAAATCCCTAATTCTGAAAAAATTTCAGAAGAAAACACAACAAAAAGTATTAATTTTATCAATAATAACTTTAATAGTTGAATCGGTAAATGCCTTAAATTCTAATGATATTGCAGGTAAAAAAGAAGATAATAAAATCAATAATTCTCAAAATGCAGATTTTACTAATACTGAAGATAAAAATATTTCATTACTAAATCAAAATCAAGAAATCAATAAAGGTACTATATCAAATCTAAAAAAATCAAATTAATAAAAAAAATTGAAAATTGTAAAATTTACTTCTCAATATTAAATAATAAATCTTATAAATTAGAAAATACAAACGAAAATTTGACGATTAATGAAGCTATCAAAAACTCAGAGATGAATAATCAAATCTATAATAAGTTAAATACCCTGAATCTTTCGCAACAACAGCAACAGCAATTAATATTACAGCAAATTAATCCGTTTCAATCGCAACAAGGAATTCAAAATTCACAGCAAATAAATCCTCAATCAAACAATTTACTTTCAAATCAAGCAAATCTATTTAATAATGCTTTGATATCTCAACAAATGTCTCTAAATACCCAAAAAAATAAAAATGTATTTAAAATAAATTAATTTTTATTCAAAGGTATTGAAATAATTCCAGAAAAAATTTACAAAAAATATAAAAAAAATTTTTTGATGAATCAATAATTTTATAGAATTTAAGAGGATTGGAAAAACAAAATAATTCTAATCCAAATGGTATTTTGCAAAATGCATCTGAGTTAACAAACATTTCAACAAGCAATACAAGTCAAACTTCAACAATTACACAAGATTCAAACTTACCATTAATTAACAGAATAAATGTTTTAGAGGTAAACTTTGATTTTTTATTGGAATATTTTTCAAAACAAAAATTCTTATAATAGATGAAATTGTTAATATAAAATATAAACCAATAATAAAATTATTAGACACAACTAAAAAATGAGCAAATTTTCAATCAAGCAATAAAAAATGAATTTGTAATGCTTAAAAAGAATGCAAGCGCGAATTTTAAAAAGCTCCAAGATGCTATAAATCAACTAGCAGTATTAATAAAAAATAAAGCCTAAAGAAAGATTTTAATATAACAAATAATAATATTGATATTATAATTAAAAATCCGAAAAATAAGTCTGTAAAATAAATAATAATTATTTAATTTATTTCATAAAATTCAATAAAGAAATTAATAATACTTTTAATTCATCAAGAAATACTCTAAGTATTTACTTTGTAATTTAAATAAAAAATGATTCAAAAAGCATTTTATAAATGTTTAAATATATGATTTTAATTAAAAAAATAAATTATAAATCTAATTTTTTTTGAAGAGATTGTTTTTTCTAAATTTTCTTTTTCTGAAAAATCTTTGAATTAATTTGGCTTTTTCAATTATTTTATTAATAAAGATCTTTTTCTTCCACTGAATGAATGACAACATCATGGAATTCTTTAGTTTATAATATTTGGTTTTAATAAATTTATCTATATATTTCATTTTATCAACTAGAGCCAATATGTATTTTTGTATTTTATAATCTCTCCAAAAATTTTGAATTTCAATTGCACAAGAGATTTTTATTTCATTTATTTCATCTGGCTCTTCATCAGATTTCAATTCAGAATTAAATGTTAAATTTTTGGAATTACCGATGGAATGGTTATTACAGGTATTATAATTATTGTATGTTTGATTTTGTGAATAACTTTGGTTATTAAAATTTTTCCTAAAATTATTATTACTTTCATAATTAATTGAAGTTCTGTTAGTTTGGAAATTGAAACTATTATCCGTAACAAGCATGGAATTTTTCTTTACAAACGTTGGAAGGTTATTATTGTTAAAATTATTGGAAAGATTAAGATCGAATGAAAATATTACCAATTTTGGAATTTCCTTATGACTAGTTGAGCTTTTTTTATTGCTGTTAGGATTTAAATTTAAGTTGCTTGTTTTACTATTATTCCTTGATTTTTGATATATTTTAAAATCATTACAACTTTTATTATTTTTGTCTGTTTCAAATGGAATATTGCTAGTCCCTGTAAGAATTATTTCTTCACTTGAATCCTCTTTTTTTATCGATTTTAAATTTTTTATAATATCTTTAAGAGTAAACATTTCAATTTTTTCTATGAATTTTTCAATCTTTATTTTTATTTTATTCAAATAGTTTTTGTATAATGGTAGAGAATTGTGTTTTCTTGATTTTTTTATATCAAAGTTATTTATTGGATTTTCTTCTAATAAGAAATTTGATAATTTTATATTATCCAATTTCTTAGTGCATATATTAATTTGATCTTTTGATTTGAATTCAATCTCTTTTGGAATTGATTTTGATAGTGAAAAAAACCCTTTATCGTTTGAAACTGAAGTATTTTTATCAATATCTTTGGATTTTACTTTACTAAGATATCTCCATCTGTTAAAGATTCTCATTAGATAATTGTTTTTGTTTATAGGGTTTTTCTTATCATAGACATAAAATTGGATAACCCTTACTAAATCAATTACGGTATCTGAATAACTTAAATCATCTAAGCAATTCTCGTGTTCAAAATTTATTTTCGGGATATTGAAAACTGTGATATTATCCAAGGTTAAAGTTGGATTATCTTGAGTATTTAATTCATCTCCAAGAGTTATTTCATTAAATTTTTTTTCTTCTTTTTCCATTTCTTTTTTCTTTCTAATATTTTGCAAGAAGTTTTTAAAAGTTTTTTTTATAAGCAAAGCATAATTGTTGAATTTTATATATCTTAATTGGCAAATTAAAACAAAGAAAATTTCTTGCAATTTAAATTTAAAAATTTTTTCCAAAACATTAAAAGCATTTTTATATTCTTTTATTTGTTTCTCTTTATTACTTTCGGCTTCTTCATCAAAATTTTTATCTTGATTATTCTTTTTGTGAATTAATGATATATCGGTTTCAATAGAAAAATCATTTTTTGGAATTTCGAATTCAAGCATACATTTAGAAATATTTGAAATTTCAGAATTTATATTGGAGCTTGACTGTTGCTTTTCAGATACAGGAATATCTGTTCGTTTGGTTGTTTCGAAGCTTATATTATTTTGACTTATATTTTGAATTCCAAGTTCTTTTAATAAATCTCTTTTGTATTTATTTATTATTAATACATCATTAACTCCTGATTCCTGTTTACCAATAATATTTGACTGTAGAATATTTGGAATCAATTTGTTGACTTTTCAATAAATAATTTGAAAAAATATTTAAAATAAAATAAAAAAAATATTAATTGAAAAATTTTACATGAAAAATTTAAGTAAATTTACCTTTATTCGATTTTTTAGAATTTGCTGCAAAATTTGCTTCTAAATTTGATTTTTCTATTTTCATGCTTTGCTTCGTAAAGCATTCCTTCGTAATTTCTAGATTCTCTTCATCCTCATCATTGGAAGATTCAGATTTATTTCTATAATTAGTGTTTTTATAATATGTAATGTAATTCCATTTTATTGAATTTTGTTTTAAATCCTCTAAAAATAATGATTTTGCTTTGTTGTAAAATTTGAATAAGTAATATCTTAACAAGTTAATTTGGAAATTTTTCTCATCAGACATTTTCCATAGATAGTTGATTCTTTTAAATCTTAAATTTGTTTCTAGTAAAAATTCTTGATTATCATTTTCTTTAAGTATTTCTATTTCTTCTAAAAATGACTTCTTTTGGTTTTCATAAGTCTCCTTATTTAAAGAGCAGTTAAAATTGATAATTTTTATATCATTCGAGTTGTTGTTCCATTTTATAAGAATTTTTAACTTATTAAATATTTTTTTGAAACATTCTGATTTAATTCTATTTTGAAGACTATTAACATTTTCAAAAATTATACTTAATCCATTCATATGATTTGTTTGTTTCTTTGTTTTTGTTTTATATTTTTCAAAACAATATTTAGCTAGTTGAATGTTTTGACTTAATTTAATGCTCAAAATTTTAAGAAGAATATCTTTAATTTTAAAAAGTTTAATAGAAATGTCTCTCCAAATTGAAAGTGTTGCTTTTAAATCCTTTATCGATTTAGATGAAGTGTACTTTTGAATCAAGACTTGTAAAATTTCTTTTTTTTTATTAATAGTTTTTATTTTATAATCGATTGAGAATTCTTTAAATTTATTCAAATATAACTTTTTAGTCAATTTTTCTTTATTTTCTTTATTGAAAATTAACTTCTGCAAAGCAAACAAAATTTTTGTAGATTTGTTTTCTAAATTTATTTTATCGAAAAACTTCTTATTTAAATGCGTTATTAATGTTTTAAATGATTTTTTTATTAGATTAAAATAAAGGTTTTCTATGCTTAAATTTTCAATTTTTTGATTTTTATTTTCAATAAAATCGATGAATTCTTTTTCATCATTCGCTGTTTTAAGCTTTAATAACAAGATTTTTTCGAGTAAGAATTTCCTTAAAATCATTTTTTCATTAAAAAAAGCCTTTTTTAAACGGCTTTTCCAATCAATCAAAACAACTTTTAAATAAAGAGATAAATATTCTTGTGAATTTATCAAGTTAAATTTTCTATTGTAATATAAAACCAATTTTTTTAAAGAAGCAAATTTCTTTTGTTCTTCTGAATTCTTTGCTATTTGAATGTTTTTTAGTTGTTTTAAAAGAATTGTTTTATTTCTCATCATTTTCAAATTTGAAAAATTTGTGATGAATATTAGAAATTTAAAGCTTCGATTATTTTTATCTTTTTCTTTTTGCGCTTGTAAAAATTGAGTTTTTTGTTTTTCGATATTCTTATTAATTTGCTTTATATTTTCCTTTTCTAAATCATTTGATATTTTTTTACTGAAAGAATTCAAATATATTTGTCTAAAAGAAAATTCTTTATTTGCTTTTCTTTTTTTACTAATAAATTTATTTAAGAAGTTTAAAAGCATTTTGCAATTTTCCAATTTCATAAAAGTGATTTTAGCTTTGAAATTTTTAAAGAAAAGTTTTTGAATTCTGCTATTATTTTCATTCGATATTTGAAGATAGAGCTCAATAAGTTTATTTAGATTTTCATAGTTTTTAAAGCATTTTATGTAAAGTTTCCTAAATAAATACCCTCGGAAAATACTTTGGATTTTTTGAATCTTCGGAACGTTTTTTTCATTTTGATATCTTCCACTTCTTATAATTGTACCATACTCCTTTGTTTTATCTGCATTTTGTTTTGCATTTTGAGAAATTCCCAAATTTTTCTTCAAAATTTCTAACCTTCTATTGGAAATGGAAGCTATCTTATCTTCAGTTTTCCCACTTGTAATTCCTTCGGAATTCAAAGATGATGTATTTGAATTTGTTTCTTTATTTTTTAAGATGCTTGACTTTTTCCTATTATCATTATTTGTAATTATTTTTTCTTTTGAATGATTTTTATTTTTATTTCTTAGATTGGTAATTATTGCATCTATATCATTCGAAAATTTAGAATGTAAATTGTCTATATTAATATTACTTTTACTCATTATTCCTTTAGAATTATTAATTATTCCTTTGTTAGTTAAGTTTTTGAAGAATTTATTAGGAAAAGTTTTAAATCCGATATTATTATAAATAACTTGCTTTTGATTGTCATTAATTTTTGTTTTGCCTAAATCCTTAGAAATCTTACTCAAGGATAAATCTAAATTTTCATTACCCAAAAATCTATTTTCAGATTTAAAATTTGTAGAATAGTCATCCTTATAATTTTTATTATCAAAATTATTAGAATAATAAGGAAATTCTTCTTTTTTTTCTTTCAATGGAAGCAATTGATTAGATAAATACTTTCCTGAACAATCTAATAAATTATACTTTTTATCAATATAGTTGCCATCAGAAACCAAGTTCTCTTCTAAATTGAAGTCATCATAAGATTCATTTGATTTAATTTTATTATTAGTTTTAAAGTTATTGACATTAAAATTAAAATTTTTATGGGGATTGTTTAAAGTATTTTGTTTAAGAGTTATTTTAGCTTTGTTCACGAATCTATTCAAGCTATCATCAGAAAGCATAAAGAATTTTTTAACATAATTAATTTCATTTGAATCTTTTAAAGATTCTAATCCTTTAGAAAAATAATTAAAATTACTATCGTAATTAGTATAAGAATTTTGTAAATTTCTATTTTCGAGTATTTTACTTTGAATATTTTCATAAGTATCTTTTTCTCTTAGTTCATCTAAAGAATCATCGCTTTCTTCTATAAAATTATATTGTTGTTCAGGTTTTAAATTTATGTTCAGATTTCGATTACCATTAAAAATATTTTGATTGCTATTTTTATAGTTTTTATTTTCTTCTGGAATTTGTACTTTTTTTATTGTTTTATTAAAGTTTACTTTTTCACTATTTCCTTTGTTTATGAAATCTCCTTTGGTAATAGGGGGTAAATTATCTGTTTGGAATTTATTCATGATTTTTATATAATCATTTATCTCTTTTTTGTTAGAATTTAAATTTAAATTTGTCTCTTGATTATTATTTGAAAAATAATTAACTTTCAAATTATTTCTATGCTTTGAATTTGCATTTAACATTAAATTTTTTTCTAATTTTTCTTTATCTGATGATAGTTCATTTTTATTCATATTTTTTAAATTATGATTTTTTATTTTATTTATTTCTTGATTACTCCTATATTGCAAAATGCTATCATCATTTAATTTGTGTATATAGTCTTTTTCTTTTTGCGGAATGATATTGTTTTGAAAGTAATTATCATTGCTATTTTTGCCGTTTGCTTTTTGAATAAAATAATCATATTTATTAGAGTTATTCATAAATCTATCAAGATTCAGAATTTGATTTTCTTTAGAGTTACATTTATTATTTATTTTATTATTAAAATTAATTTGATTTTTTGAAGAATTATTATTAATTTTATTTTTCAATAAATTCGAAGTTCCCATTTTTATGGGATCAATTTCTTTAATGTTTTGAAATTTGTCTGTAAATTTAGATACATCTTTGTTTTCATAATAATTTTGGTTTTCAAGGTTAACCTTATCTTTACTATTGTTGTTACTATTTAAAAAGTCATGACAATCATTATTATTCTTCTCTTTAATTGGGCTTTTACTACAATTGATTAAATTTCTTTTATTTTTACTATTTGGAAGCTTAAAATTAGAAACACGATTATTAGATTCTCCAAATTTATCAACAAACCCTTTGCTCGTTGATAAAATTGGTTCGATAATCCTATTTTGACAGATCAAATTTCCTTTATTATTTACCTCTTTTTTTGGCGAATTATCATTTTCATCTGTAAATATATCGTTAGTTGTATTAAGGACCTCAATTTCGAGTTTTTCTTGATCAACTTCAGACTCCAACTTTGAGTTTCTTTTATTTATTGTTTCTTTAAAATTTGTTAAATTTGAGCTTTTAAGCTGAGTTTTGGAGATATTTAAATTTAAAAATTTATTAGCTTTGTTGTTTCCATAATTTTGATTTTTGCTTATATTATTTGAAAAGCTATCGCAATTTTCCATTGAATTTTTTTGAATTTGTTTTTTATTTATATTTATATTTATTTTATATTTATTTATTTCTTTAAAATTAGAAAAATTATTATCTTCGTTATTTTCTGATATAAAAGACTTTATAAGTTTTGGAATATTACTCTTATTCGGAAATTTATTATTATTTTTATAAGAAACAATATTAGTTCCTTTAATTAAAGCATTAAATCTTTGATTATTTTTTTGAATCATTATATTATTTGATTTAATTGGATTATTTTGATTAATTGAATATTTTGGGCTTTTGACTATTAAACTTTCAGATGTTGTAAGATTTTGAAAATGATACAAATTAATCTTTTTGTAATGTTTCTCTAGGAAAACATCAACTTCCTTGTGCTTATTTTCGCTTATTTGGTTATTATTATTAATAATTAAATTGGATTTCTCAACCTTTTTGTCTAATAAATCAATTGTGATATCGCAAGATTTTCTCAAAGTCAAAAAGTCTGTTGAATTCTTATTCCTATTTGAATTTTGTTTAATATGCATTCTTTAGTTTGAACTAGTATTTTTGTTTTAATAATAATTTAAGCGTTGAGGAATTATATTCAAAATTATTTGTTGATAAATTTAAATAATTAGCTTAAAATTAAATTAATTTAATCTAATAATCTAGTGAGGTTTAAAGTTTTTTAATATTGAGAAATATTGAAAAAAGGAAATTTTTTAAAGACTGAAAAAAATGAAATTTCTTTAAGATTATTGTATAATTTGAATGGGCTATCGTTTTCAAAGAAGTAAATCAGAAGAATTTCTTAATGATATATACGCATTAATTTTTTTAATTTTTCTAATTTTTCTCT
>Ga0194116_10006787_pt1 | contig 12072 bp, 9 predicted proteins | sample TA2MahsurfametaG_4_FD_148617 | JGI IMG/M metagenome (GOLD analysis project Ga0194116, IMG submission 148617) | Freshwater microbial communities from Lake Tanganyika, Tanzania - TA2015008 Mahale S9 surface | ecosystem: Environmental > Aquatic > Freshwater > Lake | place: Tanzania: Lake Tanganyika... | reverse complement strand
ATTTCGCGCGCCTTTCGCGCAGCCTCCCGCGCTCGGGCCGCCTCAACAATCTTGCCGCAAATGATTTTTGCGTCATTGGGGCGCTCTTCCAAAAAATCGGTCAGCGTCTTGGCCACCAAATCTTCAACCGGGCCACGCACTTCACTGGAAACCAGCTTGTCCTTAGTTTGGCTCGAAAACTTCGGCTCCGGCACTTTGACGGACAGCACGCAGCACAAACCTTCGCGCATATCGTCGCCGCTTACCTCAACCTTGGCTTTTTTGGCGAGCTCCTGGGTCTCGATGTATTTGTTGATGACGCGCGTCATTGCAGCGCGCAATCCTGTTAGATGGGTACCTCCGTCGCGCTGGGGGATGTTGTTGGTAAAGCACAGCACATTTTCGTTGTACCCGCTGTTCCACTGCATGGACACTTCGACCCCGATGGTCGTGGCCTGATCACTTAGGCGCTCCCCCGTGGCATAAAAAGCATTGGGGTGCAAAACCTGCTTGCCCTTGTTGATGAAGTCCACAAAACCTTTGACGCCACCGGCCCCAGAGAAATCATCTTCCTTACCGTTGCGTTCATCCTTCAGGCGAATGCGTACGCCATTGTTGAGAAAACTCAGCTCTCGCAAGCGTTTGCTCAGGATCTCGTAGTGAAAATCACTGTTCTCCTTGAAGATCTCTGAATCCGGAAGAAAGTGCACCTCCGTCCCGCGTTTATCCGTCTCGCCGATGACCCTCATGGGCGAGACTTCAATGCCATCAAGATGTTCGACCAGGCGGTTTTGCACTACACCGCGGCAAAACTCCATGGTGTGCACCTTGCCTTCGCGTCGAATAATGAGTCGGAGCATGCGCGAAAGTGCGTTGACACAGCTCACCCCAACCCCGTGCAAGCCCCCTGAGACTTTGTAGCTGTTCTGATTAAACTTACCGCCAGCGTGCAGCTCCGTCAGGGCGATTTCAGCCGCCGACCGCCTGGGCTCGTGCTTGTCGTCCATCTTGATGCCCGTGGGAATGCCGCGCCCGTTGTCGACGACACCGATGGAGTTGTCGGTGTGTATGGTGACCACGATGTCATCACAATGCCCGGCCAAGGCCTCGTCGATAGAGTTGTCCACCACCTCAAAAACTAAGTGATGCAGACCCGTTCCATCGGAGGTGTCTCCGATGTACATGCCCGGACGCTTACGCACAGCCTCCAAGCCTTCAAGAATTTGGATCGCCGACTCACCATACGCTTGTGACGCATCCAGTGAAGACAAAGCCGTTGTGGAGTCAACCGGGCTTGAAATGGAAGAAGAATCTTCGGGCTGTGAGCTAAGGGTCATGAGTAAAAGACGATCTCTTTAGAACGAACAAACCCGCGGCAAGCCGCGGGCTAGCACAAGGGCTACGGTCAGTCAGGTCATATGCGCATGGGCATGACCACGTACTTGAAGTTCTTATCCTCGGGAATGGTAAGAAGAGCCGAATTGTTGGAGTCGGCCAGTTCAATCTTGACCATGTCCTGGCTCATGTTGCCAAGTACATCGATCAGGTAGGTCACATTAAAACCAATCTCTATGCTGTCGCCGTTGTAGTCAATATCCAATTCATCGACCGCCTCTTCCTGCTCCGCATTATTGGTGGCCACCCGCAGTGTGCCTGGATCGACATTGAGCCGCACGCCCTTGAACTTTTCACTGGTCAGGATCGCCGTGCGTTGCAAGCTCGAAAGCAAGGCCTGCCGTCCAAGCAAGATGATGTTTTTGTGGTTCCTGGGAATGACGCGGTTGTAGTCTGGAAACTTACCCTCAACCAGCTTGGTCACAAACTCCATGCCACCGAACTTGAACTTGGCCTGGTTGCCCGCAAACTGCATCTCGATGGCACCGTCCTGGTCGCTGAGCAAACGCTGCAGTTCCAGGACGGTCTTGCGCGGCAAAATGACTTCCTGTCGCTGCTGCACATCAACATCCAGATCGGCCGAAGAAAAAGCCAGTCTGTGCCCATCTGTGGCCACCAGACTCAGTCGCCTGCCCTCGGCAACGAACAAGATGCCATTGAGGTAGTAGCGGATGTCGTGCACCGCCATCGCAAAGGACACCTGGGCCAGCAAGGACTTCAGCGTTTTCTGGGGGACCGAAAAAATCGGACCGTACTGACTCGATTCCTGTACTAAAGGAAAGTCTTCAGCCGGCAAGGTTTGCAGAGTAAAACGACTTTTTCCCCCTTTGAGCACCAGCTTGTTTTGGCTCGACTCCAATGACACCACCTGGTCAGAGGGCATGGACCGCAGAATATCAATCAACTTGCGCGCGCCAACTGTGGTGGTGAACGGGCCGCTGTCGCCACCGAGCTCCCCCTGGGTACGAATCTGAATCTCCAGATCACTGCTGGTCAGTTCGATGTGTTGACCGTTTTTCCGGATCAACACATTGGCCAAGATGGGCAGGGTATGACGGCGCTCAACGATGCCGGCTACCGATTGCAGAGCTGCCAACACCTGCTCTTGCTGAGTTTTGAAAACGATCATGAGGCGCGTTCTTTCTTGTCTTTTATATTTCTTTAACTTAAAGAATAGTAGTCATAGTAGAGGCTGCGCTGTCCTGTGGATACCCTTATTTTCGCTTTTTTAATCAACCACTTCCGCTGTCCCCAAGCCTGGTAATGGAGCCCGGTTTTTGTGGCTGAGTCGTGGGGAAAAGTCCAGCTTCTAGCCGAGCTCTGTGGATAAGACCCTTCTTGTTCAAAATTTATCCCCATGTTTGTTCGGAAAGCGATTTTTTGGGCGGTCACGACTTTTTTCAGCCCTTGAGGGTTTGTTCCAGCACATGAAGCTGTTGGTTCAGCTCAGAGAGCTGCTGCCGTTCAGCGCTCATTTTTCGAACGGCGTGCAGCACTGTGGTGTGGTCGCGCCCGCCGAAGAGCTCACCAATTTCCGGCAGGCTCTTCTGTGTTAACTCCTTGGCCAGGTACATGGCGATCTGCCTGGGCCGGGCAATGCTTGCTGGGCGCTTTTTTGAATACATATCGGCGACCTTGATCTTGAAAAAATCGGCGACGGTTTTTTGTATGTTCTCCACCGAGATCTGGCGATTTTGAATGGAGAGCAGGTCTTTCAGGGCATCGCGCGCCAGCTGAATGGAGATGTCTTTTTGATTGAACCGGGAGTACGCCAAGATCTTGCGAAGGGCGCCCTCGAGCTCCCTGACATTGGACCGTACATTCTTTGCCACAAAAAACGCCACCTCTTCGGGCATGGCGGCACCCTCAAGCTCAGCCTTTCGAATCAGGATGGCCACCCGCATCTCCAATTCAGGCGGCTCGATGGCTACCGTAAGACCGGAGTCAAAGCGCGAAACCAAGCGCTCATGGATATCAGTCAGACCTTTGGGATAGGTGTCACTGGTCATCACAATGTGCGATTTCTTGGCCAGGAGAGCCTCAAAGGCATTAAAGAATTCCTCTTGCGTACGGTCCTTGTTGGCAAAAAATTGCACATCGTCGATCAAAAGCAGATCGAGCGAGTGATATCGCTGTTTGAACTCGTCAAATGTCTTGCGCTGATAGGCCTTAACCACATCAGAGACGAACTGCTCAGCATGGATGTAGAGAACTTTGGCATTAGCGTGGTCCTGGAGCAATCTGTTGCCGATGGCATGAACCAGATGGGTTTTGCCTAAACCGACGCCGCCGTAGATGAACAAGGGGTTGTAGAGTTGCCCGATGCTGGTGGCAACATGCAAGGCGGCCGCCCGGCCCATGCGGTTGGCTGAGCCCTCAATCAAGGTTTCGAAGGTCAGGGCGGTGTTAAGCCGGGACTTGAAGCCTGCTTCAAGCTCGTCGTACGCTATCAGTTGGGCCGGCTCGACCAATGCGCCGAGGTCTTGATTGATGGGCTTATGAACGGCGGGCTTTTCCTTGGGAGTGATGGCTAACTCAAGCTGTATATCCCGCCCGGAAAACCGAGACAGCAAGCTTTGTATCTGGTGGCTGTATTGGGCGCGCACCCAGTCGAGCTTGAACCGGCTGGCCACCCACAGGGTAAGTTTTCCGAGGTCATCCTGCAGCTGTGGGACCAGGGGTCTGATCCAGGTGTTGAACTGCTGCTCAGGCAGGTCCTGCGCCAGCTGTTCGAGGCAACGAACCCAAAGTTCGGGAACTTGCGGCGTATCAAAAGCCTCTTGCATGGGGGTCCGTGTCTCTCTCTGTCCGGCCGCTCTGCCCGCGGCCCTTCTTGTGGATATCGTGCTCTCGTCAGGGGGGCGATTGTAGACCTGAGCTTGAGTTATCCACAATATTGACACCGCCATGATTTTGCGCTTGCATCGGCTTGCGCCGGATCGCCAGAAGCCGGCCTAAACCAGCGCGTCTGAAGGACTTTTTCATCAAGACGGGCCTGATCGGTGATAATTGCAAGTTTTCCCGCCGTCACCCATCGCGGGGTGGGCCGAGGCGGAACCCCCAAGGATCTATCATGAAACGCACGTATCAACCGTCGAAAGTCAAACGCGCTCGCACCCACGGCTTCCTGGCGCGCATGCGCACACGCGGCGGCCGGGCCGTGATTAACGCCCGTCGCGTCAAGGGCCGCAAACGCCTGGCTGTCTGAGCAGCCCATCCCGGGGCCAGCGCTTGCGCAAGCTTTTGACCCGCGCCCAGTTCGAGGCTGCGCTAAAGGCCGAGGTGATCGCTCGCAGCGAAAATTTTGTCTTGCATCGGCTCAGCGCCTCCAGTGAGGCCGCCGCGTGTTACGGCGACTTTTTTGTCGACGAGGCCGCCTTCGGGGTTTTGGTCCCCAAGAGGTGGGCTAAGCGAGCAGTCACCCGCAATTCCATCAAGCGCCAGGCATGGGCCCTCGCGCGCACAGATCTCCGGCAGCGGCCGCGGGCGCTGTATCTGCTGCGCTTGCGCAAATCATGGCCGACTGGGGAGTTCGTGTCGGCCTGCTCGCCAGGCCTGTCCAGAGAGGTTCGCAGCCAACTGGGCGCGCTCTTTTCTGCGGCCGAGCGCTGATCATGGGTCGACCGGTCTGGTTCTACTGGCCGCGCCAAGTTCTGGCAGGCGGGGTCAAGCTCTATCGCTTGTTGCTAAGCCCCTGGCTGGGTTCGGCGTGCCGCTTCACGCCCTCCTGCTCGATGTATTCCCTTCAGGCGCTGGACCGGCACGGTGCTGTTGGCGGCTCTTACCTGACCCTCAAGCGCTTGCTTCGTTGTCACCCCGGGTGTGACGGGGGCCACGATCCAGTACCTGAGCGTTTGTTCGGGCGGCTGTATGCCGCCTCTCCCACCAAGAAGTCTTCATGAACGAAATTCGTCGCACCATCCTTTGGGTCATTTTTGGCTTCTCCATGGTTCTTCTCTGGGACCAATGGCAGATTCACAACGGAAAAAAGCCGACCTTTTTTCCGCAGGCGCCAAGCCCTGCGGCCAGCACCCCGAGCGCACCGGCCGCCCCCGCGGGGTCATCGGCCGCTGTGCCGGCCGCCGTTTCGCCGCCGGCAGCGCCAGCGAGCCCGCCCATGGGCGCCACGACGTCCGGCACGACGCGTGAGCGCGTACAGATCAAGACCGATGTGCTCGAACTGACTTTTGACGCTGAGGGTGGGTCCCTGGTGCGATCGGTTTTCCTGCGATACGCCGATTTGCAGTCGCCGGGCAACAACTTTGTGCTGTTCGACGAAAGCAAGGACCGGGTTTACCTTGCGCACACGGGCGTCATTGGTCCTCCGGGGTCTCAGTTGCCCAATCACAAAACGCAGATGACGGTGGTCTCGGGTGAACGAGAACTCAAGCCCGGGCACGATCGTCTCGAGCTGCGATTTGAGTCGCCCGAAATCGAGGGCCTCAAGTTGATCAAAACCTACAGCCTCAAGCGCGGCAGTTACCTGCTGTCGGTCAAGCACGAGCTGGTCAATACCGGAAGCGCCGCGATCAACCCCCAGGTTTACCTACAGTTGGTACGCGACGGTAACAAGCCGGCCGGTGAGTCGGCCTTCTATTACACCTTCACCGGTCCGGCGCTTTACACCGAGGCCAAGAAGTTTCAGAAGGTCGAATTTGCCGATATCGAAAAAAACAAATTCGAAGCGGAAAAGCAGGCGGATAACGGTTACATCGCCATGGTGCAACACTACTTTGCTTCGGCCTGGCTCTTACCTTCGGGCCAGAGCCGCGACATCTTCCTGCGCAAGGTCGATGCCAACCTGTATGCCGTTGGTGTCATTGCACCGCTGGCAGCCCTTGCGCCCGGGGCTTCCCAGACCTTTGAAGCGCAGCTATTCGTTGGGCCGCAGGAAGAAAAGACCTTGGAGGCCCTGGCTCCGGGATTGGAGCTGGTCAAGGACTACGGCTGGTTCACTATTTTGGCCAAGCCCCTGTACTGGCTGCTCTATGAGCTGCACCGCTTTATCGGCAACTGGGGCTGGTCTATCGTGGCCCTGGTGTTCCTCATTAAGCTGGCTTTTTACTGGCTCAACGCGAAGGCGTATCAGAGCATGGCCAAGATGAAGGCGATTAGCCCGCGCATCATGGAAATGCGGGAGCGGCTCAAGGACAAGCCGCAGGAAATGCAGGTGGCCATGATGAAAATCTACAAGGAGGAGAAGGTCAACCCAATGGGCGGATGCTTTCCGATCATGGTCCAGATCCCGGTGTTTATTGCCTTGTATTGGGTGCTGCTATCCAGCGTGGAAATGCGCAACGCGCCTTGGGTGGCCTGGATCGCTGACTTGTCGGCGCCCGACCCCTATTTCATCTTGCCCATCGTGATGACGCTGACAACGCTGCTGCAAACCGCACTCAATCCCCTGCCGCCCGATCCCTTGCAGGCCAAGCTGATGTGGTTGATGCCCTTGATATTCAGTGTCATGTTCTTCTTCTTCCCGGCCGGCCTGGTGCTGTACTGGATTACCAACAACATCCTTTCGATTGCCCAGCAATGGGTGATCAACACCCGCATGGGTGTGCCGCCGCAGTTCAACTTGCCCAAATTCAAATGACCCTGCAGGCCGCCGAATGCGGCCGGTAGTTTTGGATCCAGCATGCTTTGCCGTCAGCAGGACCCGATTGTTGCCATAGCCACGGCCCCCGGTCGCGGCGCGGTTGGCATGATCAGGGTGTCGGGCGTCGGTCTTGCGCCCTTGGCTCGGGCACTCTGCGGCTCGCAGTTATTGCCTCGCCAGGCCACCTACGGTCCACTTAAGGACGCAAACGGTCAGGTGATCGACAAAGGCTTGGCCATTTTTTTCCCTGCGCCAGCCTCCTACACGGGGGAAGATGTGCTGGAACTGCAGGCCCATGGCGGGCCGGCGGTGCTGCGCTTGCTATTGCAGCGGTGCCTGCAAGCGGCCAGCCAGATCGATGAGGCCACCGGTCAGTTGCGGCTGCCCCACTTGCGCCTGGCCGAGCCGGGTGAATTTACCCGGCGGGCTTTTCTCAACGGCAAGATGGATCTGGCTCAAGCCGAGGCGGTGGCGGATCTGATTGATGCAACGACGGAGGCCGGAGCCCGCTCTGCGGCGCGCTCCCTGGTGGGCGCTTTTTCGTTGGAGATCGAGGCCCTCTTGCAGCAGCTGGTGCGTCTTCGCATGGCGGTCGAGGCCACGCTGGACTTCCCGGAAGAGGACATCGACTTTATCAAGAAAGCCGATGTCCACGGCCAATTGCAGGCTCTGCGTGAACGGGTGACCGAGGTTCAAGCGCGTGCCACACAAGGCGCCATTTTGCGCGAAGGCATACGGGTGGTCATTGCCGGACAGCCCAATGCAGGCAAGAGCTCTCTGCTCAACGCCTTGGCGGGCGCCGAGCGCGCGATTGTGACCCCGATCGCAGGCACCACCCGTGACAAGGTGTCCGAGCTGATTCAGATCGACGGCGTGCCTTTGCATGTGACAGACACCGCGGGCCTGCGTGAGAGCAGCGACCTCGTTGAAAAAATAGGTATTGAGCGTGCGTGGCAGGAGATTCGTGCCGCAGACGCGGTGTTGTTTCTGCATGACTGGCCCCGCTATCGCGCCGCCGATGCACACGGGCAGGCTTACCGCGAGCTCGATACCCAGATTGCTCAACAACTCCCCGCCGGCCTTGCGGTTCTCCAGGTTTGGAACAAGATAGACAGCCTCGCGCCCGATGATCAAGCCCCAGAGGGCCTGTTTGTCTCGGCCAAAACTGGGGAGGGGCTACAGGCCCTGCGCCAAGCCTTGCTCGATCGGGTGGGCTGGCAGGGTGCAGAGGGGCTGTACATGGCCCGGGCAAGGCACTTGCACGCCCTTGAGCAGGTCATGTCTCAGTTGGAAGTGGCCCTGCAGCAGCTCCAAGCGCAAGAACCCGCCTTGGACCTGTTGGCCGAAGATTTGCGACAAGCGCACAATGCGCTGGCGCAGATCACGGGTGAGTTCACTTCCGATGATTTGTTGGGCGTGATCTTTGCCTCGTTTTGCATCGGTAAATAAGGCTAGGACGAGGTCAGCATGGGCAGCTTCAGGCCTTGTTCGCGTGCGCAGGCGCGAGCCGACTCGTAGCCGGCATCGGCATGGCGCATGACGCCGGTGCCTGGGTCGTTCCAGAGCACGCGCGCCAGGCGCTGATCGGCCTCGGCTGTGCCGTCGCAGACGATGACCACACCGGCATGCTGCGAAAAGCCCATGCCCACGCCGCCGCCGTGATGCAGGCTGACCCAGGTGGCTCCACCGGCGGTGTTGAGCAGGGCATTGAGCAGCGGCCAGTCGGAGACCGCATCGGAGCCGTCACGCATGGCCTCCGTTTCGCGATTGGGGCTGGCCACCGAGCCGCTGTCGAGGTGGTCGCGACCGATGACGATGGGCGCCTTGAGTTCGCCCTTGCGCACCATTTCATTGAAGGCCAGGCCGGCGCGATGGCGCTCGCCCAGACCGATCCAGCAGATGCGCGCTGGCAGCCCCTGAAAGGCAATGCGTTCACCGGCCATGTCCAGCCACTGATGCAGGTGCGTATCCTGCGGGAACAGCGCTTTCATCTTGGCATCGGTCTTGCGAATGTCCTCTGGATCGCCTGACAGCGCGACCCAACGGAAAGGGCCCTTGCCCTGGCAGAACAGCGGTCGGATGTAGGCGGGCACAAAACCGGGAAAGTCAAAGGCGTTTTTCACGCCCATGTCATAGGCCACCTGCCGGATGTTGTTGCCGTAATCCACGACCGGGATGCCCATGGCCTGAAATTCCAGCATGGCCTGCACATGCGTGGCGCAGCTGCGCGCAGCCGCTTCGCGCAAAGCCGAGCTGCCTTCTTCGCGCGCTTGTAGCCATTGCGGCAGTGTCCACCCAGAGGGCAGGTAGCCGTTGAAGAGGTCATGCGCCGAGGTCTGGTCGGTGACCAAATCGGGCTTGAGTCCGCCAGCCTGGGCGCGGCGAACCAGTTCGGGCAGGAGCTCGGCCGCATTGCCCAGCAGGGCAATAGATCGCGCCTGCCCTTCTTGGGTGTAGCGCGCGAGGCGTTGCAGCGCATCGTCCGTGTCGCGAGCCTGCTCGTCGACATAGCGGGTCTTAAGCCGAAAGTCGATGCGACTTTGCTGGCACTCGATGGTCAGCGAGCAGGCGCCCGCAAAAGTCGCAGCCAGCGGCTGGGCGCCGCCCATGCCGCCGAGCCCGGCCGTCAGGATCCACCGGCCTTTCCAGCTGCCGCCGTAGTGCTGCCGGCCCGCTTCGACGAAGGTTTCGTAGGTGCCCTGGACGATCCCTTGGCTGCCGATGTAGATCCATGAGCCGGCCGTCATTTGGCCGTACATCATCAGGCCCTTGCGGTCGAGCTCCATGAAATGCTCCCAGGTGGCCCACTTGGGCACCAGATTGGAGTTGGCAATCAGCACCCGCGGCGCATCGGTATGTGTCTTGAAAACACCGACGGGCTTGCCGCTTTGAATCAGCAACGATTCGTCGGCCTTGAGCTCCCGCAGGCTGCGCACAATGGCTTCGAAACAGTCCCAATCGCGCGCGGCCTTGCCGATGCCACCGTAGACCACCAGTTGGTCCGGGTTTTCGGCCACCTCGGGGTCCAGGTTGTTCTGGATCATTCGGTAGGCGGCCTCGATCAGCCAGTTGGCGCAGTGGAGATCCGAACCGCGCGGGGCGCGCACGGTTCGGGCTTGGGCGGGGCGGTGGATGGCAGAGAGATCAGTCATAGCCGAGAATGTACTTGTCTAGTCAGGCTCAGACAAGCCCCCTGGCCCTATGGTTTCTACCCATGGCCGAGCCGGCTCGGGCATCAGGCCCAGTGGTGGCGGCCGAGCAGCAGGCCCTCGCGGCTCAAGGCAAAGCCTTCCCCCATGGCCGGATAGGCGCCGGTCAGCGCGCTCATATTGACCTGATGGGTGACCCAGACTTCAAAACGCCCGTCGGGTAGTTCGCTCAGCGCCTTTCGAAGCTGTTCGGTCTGCGCCGGCTGTGCCTGCGCTTGGGCGAAGCTTGAATTGAGGGCTGGCCACGGTTGGTGTGAGCCGAACGCCTCATTCGCCGTGTCACGGCACCGGCACCACAGACTCGAGCGCACCGCGCTCGGTCGTAGCCCCTGCTGCGCAAACCAGCGCCCGATGCGCCGGGCCTGCATGCGCCCGGCCATGCTGATTTGTCGCTGCGAGGTGCAGTTGTCCAGGGTAAAGCCGGGCGGATCGCCGACGCCCGGTTCGGTCAGGGCGTGACGGATCAGCAGGGCACAGCCCCCGGCGCGCAGTGTCAGGGCCAAAGCCGCTTCGGGCCCACCCAGGGGCGCGGCGCGTGCGCCGGGAAGCGTGCAGGCCAGTGCGGCCAGACTCCAGGCTCGCCGGCGCATGTCTCACCCCGTGCGGCCGCGCTCGCGCAGCAGCTTTTCCTCAGCCAGGGCGATGGCCTGCGGCAGACCCGAGAGAACCAGGGTGTCGCCCCCCCGCAGCCTCAAGTCGTCCGCGGGCGACACCATTTGCCCGTCTGGACGGCGCAGTTGCACCACCCGCACACCGATCGCATGCAGGGCCAAATCCCCCAGCTCCAGGCCCACGGCGCGCACCCCCGGGGGTAGCGTCAGCGTGGCCAACCGCTCGTGCTCAAGCTCTTCGACCGTGTCGTCATCGCTGCCGTGGAAATAGCCGCGCAACAGGCTGTAGCGTGCGTCGCGTTGCTCCTGCACCGTGCGGATCACGCGTCGCATCGGCACGCCCACCAGTGCCAGGGCGTGACTGGCCAACATCAGGCTACCTTCGATGGCCTCAGGCACTACCTCGGCCGCGCCGGCGGCCTGTAGTTTCTCGAGATCATGATCGTCGACCGTCCGGACGATCACCGGTACCGCCGGCGCGTGCTCGCGCACGCAGCCCAGCACCTTCATCGCAGCGGGCGTGTCGATGTAGGTCACCACCACCGCACTGGCGCGCGCCAGCCCGGCGGCCATCAGCGACTGGATGCGCGCCGCATCGCCAAAAACCACGGAATTGCCCGCAGCGGCTGCTTGTCGCACCCGGTCGGGGTCCAGGTCGAGGGCGATGGAGGCAATGCCCTCCTTGTCGAGCATGCGCGCCAGATTTTGTCCGCAGCGCCCGTAGCCGCAGATGATCACATGCTGCCGGGTGTTGATGGCCTTGCGCGCGATGGTGGTCATTTGCAAGGACTGCTGCATCCACTCGTTGGCCACCAGCTTCATAACGACGGCATTGGCCTTGAGGATGATGAAGGGCGTTGCCAGCATCGACAGCACCATGCTGGCGAGCACCGGATTGATCAGTTGTGGCGGGATCAGCCGTCCCTCCTGGGCCAGGGTCAGCAACACAAAACCAAACTCGCCGGCCTGCGCCAGATACAAGCCGGTGCGCAGGGCGACGCCATCGGACGCCCCCAGATAGCGGGCCAGCACCGCGATGAGAATCAGTTTGATGAGCAGCGGTGCAGCCAGCAGCAAGAGCACCAGGGGCCAGTTTTCCGCCACCTGGCGCCAGTCGAGCATCATGCCGATGCTGATGAAAAACAGGCCCAGCAGCACATCATGAAAGGGTCGAATATCGGTCTCGACCTGGTGCTTGTACTCGGTCTCGGAGATCAGCATGCCGGCAATGAAGGCCCCCAGCGCCAGGCTCAAGCCCGCCAGTTTGGTGAGCCAGGCT
>Ga0194116_10006786_pt1 | contig 12072 bp, 16 predicted proteins | sample TA2MahsurfametaG_4_FD_148617 | JGI IMG/M metagenome (GOLD analysis project Ga0194116, IMG submission 148617) | Freshwater microbial communities from Lake Tanganyika, Tanzania - TA2015008 Mahale S9 surface | ecosystem: Environmental > Aquatic > Freshwater > Lake | place: Tanzania: Lake... | reverse complement strand
AGACGAAATTGTCTACCTAAGATTTAATTTTTTGAAAAAAGATCTGAGAATTTGTGACTAATAATATTTTAACTTTATTTTTTTCCAAAAATTTATTAACCGCAAAACAAGGATTTAATTCAATATCAGTATAATAGTTCCAAATATAATCATCACAAACTAAAAAACCACTTTCATTTAAAAATTTCCAAGCATTCCCGCAGTCTCTTAAGACATAATCAAATTTATGATTACCGTCTATGTAAATAAAGTCGTACATAATTTTATTTTTAATAAAAAAATCATCACTAGTAGACTTTATCTTTTTAATATTACTTAAACCTTTTAAATTTAGATCAAAATTTTTTTCAATAATACTAAAATCTTTTCCTTTATATTCTTCCACGCCCTCCCATAAATCTACACAGGTAATATTGCTATTAGGAAAATTTGTTGCGACATAAAGCGCTGAATTTCCCTCGTAAGAACCTATTTCTAAATATTTGAAATCTTTTGATAGTTTCTTTAGTAAATTATAAAAATAAAAAGCATTGGATGAAAAATAATCATTAGAAATAGTTTTTTTAGAAAGAATTGTTTTATGTTTTATTTTTTCTTTTTTTATTTTTGATTTTATAAAAATATTTTTTATTTTACTTATTAAAAATATATAGATTACTATAGACGGACTTCCAGATTTATATAAAAAAGATAATTTTGAAAAAGTAGAGATCATTATAACCAGATTACCATTAAAAAAGTTGTATGCCAGTTGTCTGACATCAAAAAATAAGGGAATTTGAAAAAAATTAATGATTAATTGCTGATTAAGAGCGGGTGAAGGGAATTGAATGGATCACTAGTATAGTAAAATCAATGCTTCTAGACGAAGTTGTCTGCCTATTTTGGAAAGTTGTCTGCCTGAAATTCTAGACAAAAAGTGCGTAACTTTTTTATTTTAATCAAAAAACGGTAGTTACTATTCATCTAAAGCGAAGTACTTCAAAATTGTATTATTTTTTTTAATATACCAATCATCCCACTGACTTATTTTCTGAAATACTCTTACATAATTATTATTAGACATTAACTGTAAAACATTATTTCTTTTTGTTTCAATGAAATTGTGTTCAATAGTAAAAATTACTACATTGTATTTATTAAAATTAAAATTTTTTAATATTTTGTATTCTGAACCGAAATTTTATTTACCTTTAATTTTTTTTTTTACTATTTCTTCTTGCACTAGCATTATTATCTTGGTCTAAATCTTCGCTTATTCCGGATAGTTCTGGATAATCAATAACATCTTCGAATATTAATTTAGAATTACTTTTTTCATATACACATCTTAGATCTACATTACATTTCCTTTGTCTAATCTTTTGATGCCACCTTGGTAATGGTTCGGCAATAATACCTTTCCAACCAAGATATTCTAAACACAGCGTATTGCTTAGATTATTACTTAGTTTAAAACCATCAGCGGCACCTATTTCAACAAAAAAACCATCTTTTTTGAACTGAGAGAAATATAAAACTAATAGATCTTGCGAAATCTGAGATGCAGATCTCCATTTGTTGGATGCAAAAAACTCCAGCATATCAAGATAACTAGGATCACTCTTCATACGATTATTAATTGATATTAATCTTTAATTTAAAAAAAAAAGTAAGATTAATATATAAGTTTTTTTCTCAAAAGTTGTCTGCCATCAAAAAATAAGGAAATTTGAAAAAATTGAATTAATTGCCTGCAAAAACTCCCTGAACCCAAGTTCCACTTTCTATTTTTCCATTTAAATAAGTAGCAGTTCCTTGTCCGTCTGGTAAACCATTTTTATATTCACCTTCGTATTTGTCACCCGTTGCGGTAGTAAAAGTTCCTTGACCGTTAAAATTATCATCCTTAAATTCACCTACGTATTTGTTCCCATTTCCGTAAGTATAAGTTCCTAGACCGTTGAATTTACCACCTTTGAATTCACCATCGTATTTATCTCCTGATGGATACTCTATACTTATCATACAATTATCAAATTGGGTAACATCATTGCCCTGACAATCTGGTAAATGACTTCCTGCTAATAAGTTTGAACTAGAGATTAAAAATAGTATGAAGATAATTTTTTTCATAAATTAATTTTAATATATTTAAAAAAGTTTTTTAAATTTTTTTTTATAATTAAATATTTTTTATAATTCCAAACTAATTGTTGTCAATAATCATATTGTCATCTTCCCATTTACCCTTCAATGTTGCCCCTACCCTTGGATCAGTATAGGCGCCGGAACCATGTTTTAAAAAATTTTTAATTCCACCGACGTATTTGTCTCCATTTGCATAGTTAATAGTTCCTTTTCCATTCAATGAATTATTCGTAAATTGACCAATGAATTGGTCGCCGATCTCATTAGTATAGGTTCCTTGTCCATGAAATGCATCTTCATTAAATTCACCAACGTAGGTACGCCCATCTGCAAAAGTATAAGTTCCCTCGCCGTGGTATTTAGCTTTTTTAAATTCACCAACGTATTTGCTCCCATTTCCGTAAGTATAAGTTCCTTGACCGTGGTATAAACCATCCTTAAATTCACCTTCGTATTTATCTCCTGATGGATACTCTATACTGATCATACAATTATCAAATTGGGTTTCATCATTGCCTTGACAATCTGGTAAATGACTTCCTGCTAATAAGTTTGAACTAGAGATTAAAAATAGTATGAAGATAATTTTTTTCATAAATAATTTTAATATATTAAAAAAGTTTTTTAATTTTTTTTTCTTATAATTAAAAATGTCATCAAAGACAACTAAAAATCACTCAATAGATCAAAATCTTTAAAAATCTTATCATTATTGACAGTTATAAAGTTAGCATCCTTTTTTAATCTTTTCACAATATATTTTGCCCCAACATCCCCCTTAATTCTGTTAAATTTTTTTAAAACTGAAATATTGAAACCTATTGGATTGCCTATTTTACGATTATATTTTAATAGGTGAACAGATTTATTTGTTTTTCTTATCGATAAACAAATTTTATTGATATGGGATGATTTGATAAAAGGCATATCCGACTGCACCACTAAAAAACCTTCATCATTTTTATTAACCTTTTTTAATCCTGCTTTAATTGAAGAGGAAATTCCTTTTTTATAATTCTTATTGATAACAAAAAAAATTTTTTTATTTTTTAAAACTATTTTTTTAATTTTTAAATATTGATATCCAAGAACGATAATTATTTTATCAACTTTACTTTTAATAAGTTCCCTTAGTATATGATTTATTAATGCTTTATTTTTAAATTTTTTAACTAATTTATTTTGGCCGGGAATTCTTTTTGACTGTCCCGCAGCAAGGAGTATTGCTGAAATCATTTTTTGTAGGTTTCGCTAAGTAGCTGAGCGATAATCGATAATGCAATTTCAGGTGCGGATTTACCTCCTAATTTAATACCTATCGGGGCATGGATTAATTGAATTTCGGTCTCGGTAAAACCAGCCTCTTTTAATCTTTTGCATCTGTTTTCATGGGTTTTTTTGCTTCCTAAAGCTCCTATATAATAAAATTTTTTCTTTAATGCATATTGTAATGCAGGGTCATCAATTTTAGGATCGTGAGTTAATGCGATTAATGCACTGCTCGAATTTGTTTCAATTTCCTTAAAAGCTTGATCTGGCCATTTATTTATAATTTTAATGTCAGGAAATCTTTGTTCTGAAGCAAAATATCCCCTAGGATCAATGATAGAAATTTCAAAATTTAAGCTTTTTGCAAACTCAACTAAGTATTGAGCAATATGAACTGCACCAACAATTATTACTTTTATTGGTAATATGTAGGTTTCAATAAAAATATTAGTATTTTCTATTACCCCATTTTTTTTTTCATTAAAATGATTAGAAATTTCAGCTAAATTATTTTTAAATGCAGATGATAATTCTTTGTTTTTAATATAAATTTCTGAATTGCCCTTGGATATATCGGTGATGATTGCAAATTCTTTTTTTTGTGATTTTAATTCAATGATTTCTTTAAGTAGAGAGAGTTTCATTGATTTATTTTTTCTAAAAAAACAGCAATTTCTCCCCCACACGCTAGTCCAATTTCCCAAGCACTTTCGTTTGAAACCTTAAATTCAATTTTTTTAAATAATTGATTTTTTTTTAAAAGTTCAATTGACTCTCTGATAACTGCAGACTCAACACAACCTCCCGAAACTGAACCTGAAAAATCTCCCTTGTCATTGATGATCATTCTGCTACCAATGGGTCTTGGGGAGGAACCCCAGGTTTGAATCACAGTAGCTAGGACAACCTTTTGATTAGCGTTTATCCAATCACTCGCTTCTTCTAAAATTTTTTCATCAAATGAATTTTTCACCTGACAAAATATAATTCTTAACTAGCAAGCTTCAACAGCTTTTTTAGCATAAGTCAAAACTAAATTAGCTCGGTACTCGGCAGATGCATGAATATCTGAGTTCATTTCTGAACTATCTAATTTCATACCTGCTATTGCTGATGGAGAAAAATTTGACGACAGCTTTTTAGATAAATCACTATCTATATAAACGCACGATTTAGCCCCAGTAACAGCAACATTCACTATGTCTTTATACTTTGCTAAATAAACTCCAACAATTGCATATCTAGAAGCTGGATTAGGATGTTTTTGATAATCTGATTTTTCTGGAATTTGAAACTCTACCGCCTCTATAATTTCTTTTTTCTTTAATGCGGTTTCAAACATACCTTTAAAAAAATCAGACGCTTTAATTTTTCGCTCATTGGTATGAATAATTGCATTAAGAGCCATACAAGCAGAAGGATAACAAGCTGATGGATCATTGTTAGATATGGATCCACCAATAGTACCTCTATTTCTTACCTGAGCATCGCCTATTTTTCCCGCTAATTTTGCAAGCGATGGTATTGCTTTTTGAACCTCTTTTGACGAAGCTACCTCAGCATGTTTAGTTGTAGATCCGATGATCAAAGATTTACCAGCTACTTTAATTCCTGATAATTTTCTAATATGTTTTATATCAATTACATCTGTATAACTTGCAAGACCTAATTTTATTGAGGGTATGCTCGTCATACCGCCCGCTAAAAAAGCTGAATTTACAGAAGCTAATTTAGATGCTTCTTTTACATCTTTAGGGGCATGATAATTAAAAGTTTTCATATTTTCTTTTAAGCTGCCTTATAATTAGATTTTTTCATAGACTTGCAAGCACGCCAAACTTTTTCAGCTGTAGCAGGCATGCTAATTTCTTGACCTCCAAGAGCATCAATCACGGCATTCATTACGGCAGGTGGTGAAGCAATTGCTCCAGCTTCTCCACAACCTTTAACTCCTAATGGATTTGTTGTAGCAGGAGTGCATGTAAAACCTAAATTAAATTCAGGAAAATTATCTGCTCTTGGCATAGTGTAATCCATATACGACGCGGTCACTAACTGTCCCGTTTCATCGTATTGTGCATTTTCGTATAACGCTTGACCTATTCCCTGAGCAATTCCCCCATGAACTTGTCCTTCAACTATATTTGGGTTAACAATTCTGCCAAAATCGTCTACGGCAGTATATTTTTCAACTTTAACCTCTCCAGTTTCAGGATCAATTTCAACTTCACAAATATGTGTGCCAGCTGGAAATGAAAAATTTGCTGGATCAAAAAAAGCAGTTTCAATTAAACCTGGCTCCATACCATCTGGTAGTTGAGATTTAAAATCTGAGTCTCTACTGCCTGGTAGATATAAAGCAAAAGCAATTTCTCCAATAGTTTTTTTCTTATTTGATTTTAAGGCTACGAATTCGCCATTTTTAAAATCTATTTCATTTTCACTAACCTCTAACATTTTTGCGGCTACTTTTTTTCCTTTAGCAACAATTTTTCTACATGCATTTACTATTGCTATGCCACCAACGGTTAATGATCTGGACCCATAGGTGCCCATTCCAAATGTGCCTTTATCGGTATCACCGTGAATAACATCAATGTTTTCCATCGGTACCCCTAATTCGTCAGCAGCAATTTGGGCGAATGTTGTATCATGACTTTGTCCGTGACTATGTGATCCTGTATAAATAGAAATTTGTCCTGTTGGATTAAATCTAACCTCTGCAGACTCCCAAAGTCCAACCCCACAACCTAAAGACATTACCGCTGCTGAGGGAGCAATACCACAGGCTTCAAAGTATGATGAAACTCCAATTCCTCTTAATTTTCCATTAGCTGCAGATTTTTTTCTTCTAGCTTCAAACCCATCGTAATCTGACATTTTTTTGGCTTTTTCTAAACCAGCTCCATAATCACCAGAGTCAATGGTGTGAACTAATGTCTGTTTAAATGGAAATTGTTTTGGAAAATTTCTCATTCTTAATTCTGTTTTATCAATTCCTAATTCCATTGCTGCTTTTTCAACCAATCTTTCGATGGTGTAAGTCGCCTCCGGTCTGCCCGCTCCTCTATAAGCATCTATTGGCGCTGTATTGGTATAGACTGCCTTAACATTTGTATACGCAGCAGGAATTACATAAACCCCAGTTGCACAAGGACCAAAAAGATAGGTTGGTGTAACTGTTGCAAAAACTCTTGCATACGCCCCTAGATTAGCAATTGTTTCATTTTTAAAACCTAAAAACTTACCATCTTTTGTGACTGCAAGTTCAGCATGAGTTACATGGTCTCTTGCATGAGTATCGGTTAAAAAAGACTCTGTCCTTTCAGCAACCCATTTAATAGGTCTTTCAATTTTTTTTGAAGCCCAGCTGCAAACTATTTCTTCGTTATAGACATTTATTTTAGAGCCAAAACCACCTCCAACATCTGGCGCAACCACTCTTAATTTATTTTCAGGAGCAACACCTCCAAATGCTGACATAATTAATCTCGACAAATGAGGATTTTGACTTGTTGTATATAATGTAATTTCTTCTGAAGCTGTGTTGTAATCTGTTACACAAGCTCTAGGTTCCATAGCGTTAGGAACTAATCTATTATTAATTAAATCAACTTTAATTATTTTATCTGCTTTTGCAAAAGCCTCTTCCACTGCTTTACGGTCACCTAACAACCAATCATAACAAAGATTTTTATCGATCCCTTCATGAATAGTCTCACCATTCATTGCTTCTGCGGTATTAACCACGCCTTTTAAAACTTTATAATCTACATTTACTAATTCTGCTGCTGCTTTAGCCTCAGCTAAACTTTCGGCAATTACAACTGCAATTGGTTCACCAACGAAATTTGCATGTTCTTTGGCTAAAGGTGGGTTAGCAGGAATTTTCATTTCAGAACCATCTTGACTTCTAATTGCCCATCCCGCAATCAAACCACCTATTTTATCCTTGGCAATCTCTTCACCAGTTAAAATACTGACGACACCATCTGCTCTTAAAGCTTTAGATACATCAATTTTTTGAATTTTTGCTCTTGAATGAGGTGATCTTACAAATACAGCATAAGTTTGGTTAGTAATATTTATATCGGCTGTATATCTACCCTTGCCAGTTAAAAATTTTTTATCTTCTTTTCTCTCTACCCTTGAACCAACTAAACTAGCCATAAATCCCTCTCCTTTTTAAAATTACATATTTGATGCAGCTTCTTTAACTGCTTCAACTATATTTTGATAACCTGTGCACCGACAAATATTACCTTCGAGCCACTCTCTTATTTCATCATCGTTTGGATTTTTTTTTGTCTGTAACAAATCTATTGCACTCATAACCATTCCAGGTGTGCAAAAACCACATTGCAATCCATGTTTTTTTTTAAACGCCTCTTGCATTGGATGAAGTTTGCCGTCTTTTGCAAGACCTTCGATGGTTGTTACTTTTGATCCATTAATATCTGCTACCAGTATGGAGCAACTTTTAATTGATTTACCATCAACATGAACTACGCATGCTCCGCATTGACTAGTATCACAACCAATATGTGTTCCAGTTAAATTTAAATGATCTCTTAAAAAAATTGATAATAAAGTGTGATCTGGTACTTCTTTTGAAACCGATTTACCATTAACCTTAAGATTGATTTTTTGCATAATTTTATAATTTTAACGAATCCAACTACATCACAGTTAAGCCTGACGTTCAACTTAAATGAATCAATTCTACCTATAGTAGAATTGTAATGCTAAATAATTTTATAAATTGAAAATAAAATCGCAATTGCAATAATTATATATAATATTTTTTTATAAATATTTATTTTAACAACTTTATTCTCAATCTCTCTATTTTCTATCCCGTTTACCGAAATTAACTCAGAAAACTTGCCAAAAAAAATATCTGCCATTTTCTTTGCTGTCATATCAATTAATCTTGATCCTACTTGAGCAATTTTACCGCCAACATTTGCCTGAACTTCATAAATGAGTTTAGTGCCTCCTTCATTATCCTCAAGTCGTACCCAAGCTTCACCAGAAGCAAATCCTACTAGCGAATTTCCAGATCCTACAATTTTATAACTGTGAGGCGGATCAAGATCTTTTAATTCAATTTCTCCAGTAAAGCTTGCGTTAAAGGGTCCAATTTTATTTGTCGCTTTTGCTGTAAATTTTGTATCTGAGTTTTTTTTAAATTCTTCGCAACCTGGTATAGCTTTTTGTAATACGTTTGGATCGTTAAGTGCTAGCCAAACTTTTTGCTTTATTAAATTAATTTGATACGATCCTGAAAGTTTCATATGTTAATTTTATATTAAATTTTTATGAATAATAATGCAAAAAAAGACCTACAATCTGCTGTATTTGATAGATTAGTTCAACATTTAAGAGATAGAAAAGATGTTCAAAATATTGATTTAATGAACCTAGCGGGATTTTGTCGAAATTGTTTGTCTAAATGGTATCGCGAAGAGGCTCAAAAGAGAAATATTACTATTTCAGATCCTGATGCAAGAGAGCATATTTATGGAATGCCTTACGATGAGTGGAAAAAAAAATATCAAAAATAATTATTTTTCCTTAAGTCTTGGAAATAATTCAACAAAGTTACAAGGTTTATTATTAATATCTAATTGATATTTTAGAATTCCGTCCCAAGCATCTGTAACCCCGCCTGAAGATCCTGGAAGAGCAAATATATATTTACCATTTGCAAGCACTGCACATGCTCTAGATTGGATCGCTGAGGTGCCTACAGTTTTTAAACTTATATTTCTAAAAATTTCACCAAAACCTGGAATATGTTTATCAGCAATTTCATCTAGTGCCTCTGGAGTGATATCTCGACCAGTTAAACCTGTGCCTCCAGTAGTTATAATAGTGTCTATATTTGAATGTTGAATCCATTCGTTAAGAATAGAAACTATTTCATGTTTATTATCTTTACAAATTTTCCGATCGACAAGATTGTGATTTGCTTCCTTGATTTTATTTACCAATATCGCTCCTGATTTATCATTATCAAAAGTTCTAGTATCTGTTACTGTTAGAAGTGCAATATTTACTCTCATAAAATTTAAATGATTATATTATCAATTTTATTTTTTATAACAGCAATTTTATATTCCAGTATTGGATTTGGTGGTGGATCTACTTATTTAGCACTTTTATTAATTTGGGAAATTCCATATTATATTTTTCCAGTTATTGCTCTAACCTGCAATATTATTGTAGTTTCAGGAAATTGTTTTAATTATTCAAAAGCAGGAAATTTTAATTTAAAATTACTTGCTCCTTATTTATTTGGTTCAGTACCTTTTGCATTTATTGGTGGATCTTTATCATTAGAAAAAAAAATATTTGAACTATTATTATTTTTTGTCTTATTAATTGCTGGTATTTTATTATTATTTCAAAATAAATCTTTTACCAAAAAAAATATAATATTTAAAAGGCCTCCATTATTAATATCTCTTTTGATCGGATCGATTATAGGTCTTACTTCAGGCATAGTTGGTATAGGTGGTGGGATATTTTTAAGTCCTATTTTATTCCTCCTAAAAGCAGCCTCGCCAAAACAAATAGCTACCGCTGCATCTTTCTTTATTTTGATCAACTCATTATCAGGTGTATTCGGACAATTAACAAAGGAAAATGTTCTAAACCAAATTTTTGAATACTGGATTTTGTTTGCAGCAGTGTTTATCGGTGGACAAATTGGAAATTATATAAACTTGAAAATATTTTCTAACAGAGTTTTAGCCTTAGCAACAGCTTGTTTAGTTATTTTTGTTGCTATAAGAATGGGCTATCGATTAATGACAGGAAGTTGATTAAATCTTCTACTTTTAATATATTTAACTAATAGCTATGAAAAATATAAAACCTTTTGGGCCTTCGATAGGTAAAACAAAAATTTCTAGAAATTTTATAAATAAATTAAATAATGAATTCGACCTCAGTGTTAAATCAAAAAAAATGGATTATAGTTCAAAATTAGCAAGTCAAATTAAAAATGAAGTAAGATTTTCAAGTAAATTTATAAAAAAAAATTTAGAGAGTGAGTTAAAAAATAAAATTAAGAAATTTTTATTTAATGAAGGACTCAAGAAAATTAAAAATATTAAAATAATAAATTTATGGGTAGTGCGTCAATTTAAAGGAGAATACAATCCAATTCATTATCATGAAGGCGATATTTCAGGTGTTGGCTATCTTAAAATACCTAAAAATATGACTTTAAATAAAATGGTAAAAAATAAAAAACATAAAACTAACGGAACCATAGATTTTATTAATGGTCAAAAAGCTTTTTTAAATAAAAGTATTTATAACGTGGTGCCAAAAGTAAGAGATTTAATAATTTTTCCAAATTATTTAATGCATACTGCCTATCCATTTAATATTGAAGGCGAGAGACGATCCTTCTCTTTTAATGCAAAAATTGTCTTATAAAAGCTTATTTAATATAAAAATCACCTATTAAATAATATTTTTATAATTTGATTTATTCACAAAGTAAATTCCAACTATAACTGCGACTAATGAAATTAAAATTTTTGTGGTCACTAACTCTTTTAAAAAGATGTAACTTAAAATTGTACCAAATATTGGTATTAAATAAGATACCTGGGTGTGAAATATTAAACCATTTTTTTTTAAAATTCTAAATCTTATCAGCCAGGCAAATCCTGTAGGAACTATTCCAAGATATATAACAGAAATCAAAGAGTCAGTTCTTGGAATAATATGCCAAGGTTGTTCTATAAAGCTTGCAAGTGGTATTAAAATGATAATTCCCCAAATTAATATCGAACCAGTTACATTCTCATTTTTTTTTTTACTTATTTTTAAAGTCAAAAGACCACCCACCACATAGCAGGTTGCTCCTAATAAAATCACCAAAGCAGATACAAAGTTATTTTTGTCAATTAACAAGTTATCCGAGAATAAAAAAACTATTCCAGAAAAACCTATTAAAATTCCAAAAGTTTTAACTAAATCAAATTTTTCATTTTTAGTAAAAAAATGTCCAAGTATCGTAGCAGTCAAAGGCGTAGTAGACATTAAAATAGCTGCTAAATTACTCTGAACCGACTTTATGCCATAAGCTATTAAGAAGAATGGTGCTACTAGATTAATAAATCCAATTGTAGCAAACCAATGCCATTCTTTTGAAAAGGCCTCAATTTTAATATTTTTAAAATAACAAAGCAATAACACGGGTATCGCTCCAAAAAATACCCTTAAAAATGCAATCGTCACAGGTCCAAACGAATATGTTGCAACTTTTATATTAAAAAAGGCTGATGCCCAGATTAAACCTAAAAAAGTTAGCCATGAATAATCAATGAAGTTTGGTTTTTTCATTCAATAATATTTTTGACTTGACCATTAGTAATTTTTTGTAAATTTATAAAACTTATTTTAAACACGCAATTTGGATGCCCTGCAGCGGCATAAATATTTGCAAATCTTTCTAAACTATTGTCAATATAAGTTTGAATTTTATTTAAATGGCCTACCGGCGGAACTCCGCCAATAGTATAACCTGTAATATTTTTAACATCCTCCGCTGACGCCATTGATATGTTTTTTAAATTTAAAAGTATTTTTAGTTTTTTCAAAGAACATCGCTGATCTCCAGCAACAAGACATAAAATATAATCAACTTCT
>Ga0194116_10006782_pt1 | contig 12080 bp, 12 predicted proteins | sample TA2MahsurfametaG_4_FD_148617 | JGI IMG/M metagenome (GOLD analysis project Ga0194116, IMG submission 148617) | Freshwater microbial communities from Lake Tanganyika, Tanzania - TA2015008 Mahale S9 surface | ecosystem: Environmental > Aquatic > Freshwater > Lake | place: Tanzania: Lake... | reverse complement strand
AAATTCTTCATGGCGATGTACTCTGCACAGGAGGCACCTACGTTTCCGGCACCGATTACGCTAATTTTTGACATGGCTTTTTAGAATGATTTTATACTGCAAATTTAGGAAACCATGCGTATTTGCCGGTAAAGTGTTAAGCAATTGTGTAAAAAGATTCATCAAATTAAATTTTTCAAAAAATACCAATCCAATTCAGTTACTTATAATTATTTTTTTTAATTCATCTCACTTACTTTTGCAATCTTCTTTAATTTAAACTCATTTCATAAAATGAAAAACAAATACATTGACCTCATCAACCAGACATTTTACTTTCCACAAGAAGAGTTTAAACTTGATGACAACAATGACCTAATGTTCCATAATATTCCATTAATGGAGCTAATAAATCAGTATGGAACACCTTTAAAATTCACCTATTTACCAAAGATATCGGAGAATATTCAGAAGGCACGCACCTGGTTTAATGTAGCCATAGCAAAGGCAGACTATCAGGGCAAATACTATTATTGCTACTGCACCAAAAGCAATCACTTTCAATATGTAATTGAAGAAGTACTAAAGAATAACGTACATATTGAAACGTCCAGCGCCTTTGATATCAACATTCTTGAAAGTCTTTTCGAACAAGGCCTGATTAACAAAGACAAGTTTGTTGTATGCAACGGATTTAAACGCGAACAGTATATAGAAAACATCGCCAATCTAATAAACACCGGCTGGACCAACGTAATTCCGGTAATCGACAACTACCGCGAAATAGAACAACTGGAAACCCAGGTAAACGCACCATTCACCTGCGGTATTCGCATTGCATCAGAAGAAGAACCCAAATTCGAATTCTACACATCCCGCCTGGGCATTGGTTATAAAGACATTTTGCCTTTCTATCGCAGCAAAATCAAAAAGAACAAAAATGTGAACCTGAAGATGCTGCACTTCTTTATCAATACCGGCATCTACGACACTGCCTACTACTGGAATGAGCTACACAAGTGTCTTAAGGTTTACTGCGAACTCAAAAAAGAGTGCCCCACCCTCGACACCCTCAACATTGGCGGTGGTTTTCCCATAAAAAACTCCATGACCTTCGAGTATGACTATGAATACATGGCAACAGAAATCGTATCGCAGATAAAACAGGTTTGCACCGAAAACGGCATATCCGAGCCGGATATCTTTACAGAATTCGGATCATTTACTGTAGGCGAGTCCGGCGGAGCCATCTTCCGTGTACTCGATCAAAAACCGCAAAACGACCGCGAAAAGTGGAACATGATTGACAGTAGCTTTATGACTACCTTACCCGATGCATGGGCCATCAACAAAAAGTTTGTCATGCTGCCCATCAACCGCTGGGAAGAGGAATACGAGCGGGTTCTGTTGGGTGGAATCACCTGCGATAGTGATGATTATTACAATTCCGAGCAACATGTAAACGCCATTTACCTGCCTCAATACGACAAAGAAGACCCGCTGTACATTGGCTTTTTCCATACCGGTGCCTACCAGGAAAGCATTGGTGGCTACGGTGGCATCCAGCATTGTTTAACACCTTCACCCAAGCATGTCATTATTGACAAAGATGAAAACGGAGAGTACTATTTCCGCCTGTTCAGCAAAGAACAGAGCTATAAAAGTATGTTAAAGACGCTGGGATACATGTAATCCAAGTGTATTGGTTGGCGAAAACCAACACAAACCTTAGTACTCTAAATTCTGTTTTTCTGAGAAAAAACGCAAAGTGGCGAACACAATAAGCCCATTAATGACGATAAGTTCAGGGCCAATTTTATATCCGTGAAACAACGAGGCTGACAATTCATCCAGTCCCAGCTTGAGTTTTAGTTTCTGCTCGTAGTATGCAGGATTGCATAACAGATCCAGCACAAACACCAGCACAGGTCCCAGCAGGCATGCAGGCCACAGGAATGCTTCCCTTACTTTCCGTTTGGTAAGAATTCCAAAGGCAAACAATCCTAAGAGCGGCCCATAGGTAATGCCTGCAAACTTGATAATAAATTGAATGATGGATTTATCATTGATATACCTAAACAGAAAAACCATGATTAAAAACAACAAGGTAAAAGCCAGGTGTACCTGCATGCGTTTGTGTTTTCGCGCCACCTCATCGGTTTGGGTTTGCTGAATGTTCAGTACATCTATGCAATAACTGGAGGTGAGCGATGTGAGCGCCCCGTCAACACTGGGAAACAATGCCGAGATGAGTGCAATTACAAACACAATTCCAAGTCCGCCGGAAAATGCCTCACTGAGCGCCAAGGCAGGAAAAAGATCATCGCCGGCGGCCATAGCACCGTTGCCTATTATCACCGGATTCTTTGCCTGATAAACATGCAAAACAGCTCCCAACAGCAGAAACAATGCGTTTACACCTACCAGAATGGCACTCATTAGCATCATGTTTTTCTGCGAATCTTTCAGGTTTTTTACCGAAATATTCTTCTGCATCATCTCCTGATCCATGCCGGTCATAGTGATGGTAATGAACATGCCACCTAAAATTTGCTTGAGAAAGAAGCCGGGTTTACTCACATCCGTTACCCAAAATTGTGTAAGATGATTATCTGCTGCCATTTGCCAGGCACCGCTGAAATCGGTATTCAGTGCTTTGATGATGGCATACAAGCACAACACCAGCCCCAGCAACATGCCTGTGGTTTGCAGAGTATCCGTGATGATGATGGTTTTTACCCCGCCCTGAAACGTGTATAACAGTATCAGCAATAAAATCACCACTGTCGATAGCCAGAATGGGATATTAAACGCCGAGAATACAAACACATCAAGAATGCTCACCACCAGATACAGACGGGCTGTAGCACCTACGGTTCTTGAAAGAATAAAAAACGAAGCACCAATTTTATGGGCCTTCTCTCCCAGCCTTTTACCTAAAAAACTATAGATGCTGGTAAGGTTTAGTTTGTAATAAAGTGGCAATAGCACAAATGCCACAACCCAGTAACCAATCCAGTAACCCAGCACAAGCTGAAAATAGGTAAATCCGCTTTTCCCCACTTCGCCCGGCACACTCACAAATGTTACGCCAGACAAGGACGTACCGATCATGCCAAAAGCTACTAATAACCAGTTGCTGTTGCGGTTTCCAATAAAAAAAGATTCGCTGTCGGCATTGCGTGAGGTGTAGAATGCCACGGCCAACAACAAGAGAAAGTAACCAACGATGGCAACCAGTATGCTTCCGGATATCATATTATTTGGCTCCGATTAAGGTTTCCAGTTCTTTAAGGTTTTGAATTTGCTTTGGCACTTCTTCCATTGGCAAAAACACAAGTGAATTACTCTCAATACCCATTGCGCGGTACTTTTCAGGACTTAAATAATACATTCTGCCGGCCTGATCTTTGGCTGCAATGTAAGCCAGGTTTGCGGGTGCAATATTTAGCTCAAAAACATCTGCCGCACCATACCAGCGATAATTAAAGGGTTTGTAATGTGCCACCCAAGCCTGTTTAACATCGATGGGAATACCCTCATTATTGGTAAATTTAACGTCTACCCTTCCGGTGTCGGGAACAGACACAGGACGCGCCCAGGCAAAGGTGCCTGTGCTTCTTATGTTAATTGAACAGGCGGTTTGTCCGCGGGGCCTTACCTGTCCATACATCAGCATACGTTTTGCCTGCTGTATTCCAGATTCTTTGAAACGCGAATGATAATCGATAATGGCCAGTTCTTTTTTCTGCCTTATTTCAGCATATTTATTCATTTTGGCCAAAAATTCCATTTGCCGCGCCCGTGATTTTGCTGTTGATTTTTTAACTTTATCTTTTGGTTGTAATAAAGTAAATCTCCAGTAACCCGTTTCGGTGCGCAAATCCATAAACCATGCGCCGCCTGCACTGCTAAAACGAACATCACCGTATAAGGTTCCACGTATAAACAAAGCGCCAAACTCCCGGCTACCCATGGCACTTTCAATTTCCAGCGGATAATTTTGCAGTGGTTTCAATTCCGGGAACAAGGTTTCAGTTTTGTCGTAAACCGAAAACCGAAGAATATCTTTATCTTTTTTCTTGTCTACATATTCCTTTCTCAAACCCACCAGACCTCTTCCCCTTCGCAGGTTATATGCTCCCATTGCAAGTGCTCTGTCTTTCACGGGAGCCACCCAGTAGCCGCCAGCGTTTTCGAGACTTACCTTATTTGCACCCGGATCCAGCAGATAAAAATACCCTTCGGTTTCAAATCGGATTTCCTGTGTTGCGTTGTCTGAAGGGTATATCTCTAAAGCCGTTTTTTTACCGGCATAAAATGCATAATAATCGATTGGTTTGTTTTTAGAATCATCAAAGTCATAATCGTAATCATAAAAATGCTGCCATTTTTTTCGTGCGGGATTAAAAGCATAAAAACGATGTGACGTATCGGTTTGGCTTAAAAACATAAGACGCATGGAATAGCCTTCTTTTATACGAAGATCTTTATTATTATGTGAGGCACGCATGTGAAAAACCACACCAGGAGCCAGGTTATAGTTCCTTCCTGCACTGTCATAATTCAGGGGAAAACCATCGCAAAAAAAGCGGGAAGGCTTATTTTGCAGTATGCACTGCAGCTGATAATCCTTTTCTATGGATTTACCATCTGATGTCTCCACGGCTCCTTTGGGTACAAGCAAGGCCGCCTCAGCATTGAGGTAAAAAACCATGTCTTGTTGATTATCCCCGTCAAAATAGTATTTTCCAACAGAAAACTGAGAAAGGAATCCCTGATTGGCTGCTTTTTGAATACGACCATTTTCGGTGGGCCTGCAGGGAATAAAATTGGCAAATTGGCCTAGCTGGGAGGTATCCCCTGATAAATTTGCCCAAGGTGCCATTCTTGCATTGGTAAAAAGGGATGTTATATATTTATTTTCCCAAGGCATCAAAACGGCTTCCTGTGCTTGATAATGAAACTCAATTCGACGTATCTTGTCGCCATTCAGGGCTATTTCGATGTTTTGTTTCAGTACCGGCAAGTCATCCAGAGATTTTTCAGTCATCCAGCTCAGATTATCTGTGATAACGAGTTTTTCGAGGGCCAAAATACCTGCTACCGCAACCGGAATATCACCAATGGCATCCACACTGATTCCAAACTCCCTCAATCCCTTGATGCGCGATGCGGACTGAACGGCAAAGGGCAATTCTTTTTTTACATACGGGGCAATCAGTCTTAATCCCCGTACCCTCCAGTTTTGCATAAAGTCATAGTTCTCGGGAACCACCTCAAAAATCAGCGTAAGTCGATTTAATTTCCCTAGCCTATCATTAAACAAAATCTGATCCTCACGGCCATTTTTCAGCCAAATACTTACCTGATTTACCCAGGTAAGATGCTCCACATCCTCATCATTCAGGGTTCCACTAAATTTCAGCAATTGCACCTCGTCCAAATCATCCAGCAGAGGTAAAATATCGCAAACCCTGCTCACATCCACAGGGCCGCTTATTCTGATACGTTGAATACCATAAAACTTGCCCAGATTGGTTTTGATAAAATCAATATCCTTTTGCTGGGCAATCTCAACAGCCGTGCTGCGCATAATAAGGGCTGCAGAAGGTTTTACAAATACCTGCCCTTGCAACAATGAAAAAACTACTGAGAAAAAGCCAAGCACAAAAAACCTAAGCCGCATGGTTTGAAACAACACAAAAAACATACCCATTACAGCAAAGATGATTGCTTTATTTGAAATGCTACAGGCCGGTACGGGTTTTGTATAGTAAAATTGACATAAACAAGTAAAACTGCCCGATATTTGCAGTAGAATCAGTCATGGAAGAAGGCATTGTCAACCGGGTAGCCAATAGTGGGATTATCACCCTCAATCTGGAAAATTTCCTGCATCCCGGAAAACGAATAGGTATTGATGTTAAAGAAACCTTGTTTATGGGACTGATATTAAAAGAAAAAGATTTTAGAGACTGGATAAAAAACCACGATTGGGAACAGTATCGGGATGCCAATGTCTTTATTCATTGTTCAGCCGACGCCATTGTACCCACCTGGGCCTACATGCTCATCGGATCTAAACTTACGGGCATTGCCCATTTCTTTTTGTTTGGCAGTGAAGAAGCCCTCAATTCTGCTTTGTTCATGCAAGCACTCTCAAAGATTCAACCGGATGAATACAGCGATAAAAGGGTTGTGATTAAAGGTTGTGGAGATCAATATATCAGCCCAACTGCATACGTTGAAATTACCCGTCTGCTGCAGCCACATGTTAAAAGCCTAATGTTTGGTGAACCTTGTTCCACCGTTCCCGTTTTCAAAAAAGCCTAAACAGGACCTGGGCTGCTTAACTGCCTGTGCGAATAAGGGTCAGTGTATATACACGCAGATATTTTGCCTGATCTTCGGTAAGTTTTGCTTTGGGAACCATGCGGCTCATGTGTTTCACCCAGCCGGCTTCGTCATACTTTAAGGGATCTTTTGTTTTGTGGCAAGAAGCACATTGCACATTCAGAATTTCCTTGCCCTGACTTAACCAGTATTGGGTGGCTCCGTGCTCAATGGACTCAGCCACTTCCCGCCTTTTTTGCAAATCAGCAGGTAGTGGCTCAGGTGTTTTTAAAGAGTGTTTTTCATGTTGGACTGGCTGTGGTTCTCCCACCTGAATATCCGGTACTGCAGACACATTTTTTTGCGCATTTTGGGTTTTTCTGGCCGCACACTGAAACATAATAATGACACTGGCCACACAAAATACACGATATATCCATTTGCTCATGCAACAAAGATAAACCAACCAATTAAAAAAAATCCTATTATTGCCGTAGCATGAAGTCAGACATTGAAATCTCCCGCTCTACCCCTTTGAAACCTATTGGTGACATTGCACAAAAGCTCAATATAGCCCAGGATGATCTGATTCCTTACGGAAGGACCAAAGCCAAAATTCCATTGAAATATCTTCAATCGGAAAAAAAAGGCAAACTGATTATGGTAACCGCCATCACACCCAACAAGGCCGGTGTGGGCAAAACAGTTACCAGCGTTGGACTTTCACTAGGTCTGAACCACATTGGCAAAAATGCCATGGTGGCACTGCGCGAGCCCAGTCTTGGACCTTGCTTTGGAATGAAGGGCGGTGCAGCAGGCGGCGGATATGCACAGGTGCTGCCAATGGAAGATATCAACCTGCACTTCACCGGCGATTTTCACGCCATTACCAGCGCCAACAACATGATTGCGGCTTTGGTAGACAACTACCGCTATTGGAATAAAACCGGTGAAAACACCCTCACACAACTTCTTTGGAAGCGTGTACTGGATGTGAACGACCGCATGCTCCGTCACATGGTAAGTGGGCTGCATGGCAGCACCAACGGCATTCCTACGGAAACCGGCTTCGATATTACACCCGCTTCCGAAATTATGGCATTGCTTTGCCTCAGCGAAAACCTGGAAGACCTGGAACGCCACATTGACCGCATTGTGGTGGGATATGCTGGCAAAAAACCCGTAACCGTTGGCGATCTGGGCTTTGGCTCCAGTATTGTAGTTTTGCTTCGCGATGCCATTATGCCCAACCTGGTTCAGACAACCGAACACACACCCGCTATTATTCACGGTGGACCTTTTGCCAATATCGCACATGGGTGTAACAGCGTAATTGCTACCAAAACTGCCTTGAATCTGGCAGATTACGTGGTAACTGAAAGCGGTTTCGGATCGGACCTGGGTGCCGAAAAATTCTTCGACATCAAATGCCGCGTGGCCGGCCTGCAGCCCGCTGCTACCGTGATTGTAGCATCCCTGCAAGCCATCAAACTCCACGGCGGTGCCGGTGAGAAAAACATGCGCGATGTGAATTCCGATGCCCTGAAAACGGGGCTGCAAAATGTGCAGCACCATATTAATAATGTGCAGGCATTCGGCCAAAATGCCGTTGTCAGTATCAATAAATACGGATGGGATACCGAAAATGAAATGACCTACCTCATTGACTGGTGCAAAGACCAAGGCGTGAAAGTAGCTGTGAACGAATGTTTCGTAAACGGGGGTGCCGGTGCGGCTGCGCTGGCTGAAACCGTGGCAGATGCGGTTGATAACAACCCTTCAGGTCCTATTAATTATGCATATGACCTGAACGATAGTATCGACACGAAAATAGACAAAGTAGTAAAACGCGTTTACGGTGGTTCCGGCATTAAACTTTCAGGCACGGCCCAAACCAAACTCAAGAAATTTGAAGAACTAGGCTGGGGTAATCTTCCGATTTGCATAGCCAAAACCCAATACAGCTTCAGCGACGACATCAGCATGGGGCCGCTGGCCAAAGATTTCACACTTCGTGTGGAAGACCTGGTCATCAATGCCGGTGCGGGTTTTGTGGTGGCAATAGCAGGTGACATTATGCGTATGCCCGGTTTGCCCAAAGAACCACAGGCACAGCACATTAAGCTGGTAAACGGCGAAATTGACGGCCTCAGCTGATATTGCTGAAGTCCGCTGATTTTATTATTCCGTTGGTTAACTTTGCCGGCATGAAACCCGGAGATAAACTCTTTTATTTCAACCTGAAAAATGTAGACGGACAAATGGTAGGAAACTACGATTTTGCCGATAAATACAGCCTGCTGATGGTTGTAACCTGCAACCATTGCAAATATGCCCAGGCATACTGGGGCCGACTGAAACAACTTGCCAAGAAATACGAAGAAGACAGTCTTGGCATGGTTGCCATTTGCGGCAATGACACACAGGCATACCCACAGGACAGTTTTGAAAATATGCAGATCCTGCACAAGCAACTTGACCTGCCCTTTCCTTATCTGTTCGATGAAAATCAGGATGTAATAAAGAAACTGGGAGCTATGAGAACACCCGAAGCATTTCTGTTCAACAACAAACGCGAACTGGTTTACCGCGGTGCCATTGATGACAATTGGGAAAACGAAGCAGCCATCATGCAGGTGTACCTCGAAGATGCTGTGGAATATAGCCTGGATGGCCTGGAGGTTGACTACCCAGAAATCGACGCGGTGGGCTGCACGATCAAATGGAAACCCGGCAATGAACCCGGATAATGCCCGTTCTGTTGCGCTGATAACCGGTGCCGGAAGCGGCATCGGCGAGGCGATTGCTTTGGAAGGTGCAAAACGGGGTTATGATTTGGTAATCATGGGCCGCAATGCCGAAAACCTGAATGCAGTAGCAGCAGTTTGCAAAACCTTGGGCGCAGCAGTAGTAGTATTTTCCGGCGATGTGAGCAAACAGGAAGATTGCAAGAAGTTTATTGAGGCTGCAGAAACCCTACCCGGAAAGGTAAAGGTATTGTTCAACAATGCGGGAATCAGCATGCGCGCGGTTTTTGAGCACACTGAACCCGAAGTTTTGCATCAACTCATGAATACAAATTTCTGGGGAACGGTTTACTGCACCAAATATGCGCTGCCCAAACTACTTGAGAACAAAGGTTCTGTAGTGGGTGTATCTTCCATAGCAGGATTCAAAGGCCTCCCGGGCAGAACCGGCTACAGCGCCAGCAAATTCGCCATGCACGGATTTTTGGAAAGTTTACGTAATGAGAACATTAAGAAAAATCTGCATGTGCTCATTGCCTGTCCGGGTTACACAGCCAGCAACATACGAAAAACTGCACTGAATAAAGACGGCAAATCGCAGGCGGAAACGCCCCTTGATGAAAGCAAACTGATGCAACCCGCTGAAGTAGCCACTGCTATATGGAACAGCGTAGAGAAACGCAGGCTTTACCTGGTATTGACTATGCAGGGCAAACTGGCGGTATTCATCAACAAATGGTGGCCGGCACTGGCGGATAAACTTGCTTACAATGTCATTCGGAAAGAACCGGATAGTCCGTTTACCTAAAAATTAAACTATTTTTGAATCACTAAACTATGGAAGAAATTAACCAAGAACAGCAGGCTGAGCCTAAAAGAATGACAAGGACCATCAAAGTGATGACAATTTTAACTTTCATTGGTTGTGCATATTCATTAATAACCGCGGTTACATACCTGAATCCTCAACTAACATTGGAAATGCAACTGGAGCCCCTGCAACGCATGCTTGAAAAAGCAGAAGAAAACTCCGGCAATGAAATGATGGTGAATTTCTATTTGAAAAGTATGGACAATGTTAGAATCTTGTTTGAAAATAAGTATTTGTATGCCATCAGCTCCCTCATCGGCGTTGGAATCTGTGTTTTCGGGGCAGTAGAAATGCGAAAAATGAACAGAATGGGGTTTTACGCGTATGTCTCAGGGCAAATACTTCCCCTTCTTGCATCACTTGCCATTACAGGCTGGAACATAGCCAGCGGTTCTACGTTTATAGTCAGCTTTCTGTTTTTTGGAATTTTCATATTGATTTATGCTTTCCAGTTAAAGCATATGCGATAATATAAGATTCGTTTGTTAGTTCCATAAACGGGGCCATACCCGTTTTAATATAACTACCTTTGCATCATGAAAATGAGCGAAATCCTTACTGTATCTTTTACCTTGTTTGCCGTAATTGATATGCTGGGCTCTATCCCGGTAATCATTGCGCTTCGCTCAAAGTCTGTTCAAATTAACCCGGTAAAAGTAACACTTGCCAGTGCGGTTTTGATGGTTGGTTTTCTGTTGGCAGGAGAATACTTTCTGCAATTTCTGGGCTTGGACAAAGCGTCCTTTGCCCTTGCAGGATCAATTGTTATGTTTATCCTGGGCCTGGAAATGGTGCTGGGAATTGATTTTTTCAGAAACGATCCTGACGCACCGAGTGGGAGTGTAGTACCGGTGGCCTTCCCCATCATAGCCGGCTCAGGAACCTTAACAACTATTCTTTCACTTAAAGCGGTATATGACGAATGGGTTATTGGCATTGGTATTGCGGCCAATCTCATTTTTATATACCTGGCCTTGCACAGCACGGGCTGGCTGGAAAAGAAAATTAGCAAAGCCGGCTTGCTCACCATCCGTAAATTCTTTGGGGTTATCCTATTGGCCATTGCGGTAAAGATTTTTAGGGGGAATTTGTAAAATACTTGTATAAATTATACTTTGATTATAGCCCAGTAGCTTTATCCTTATCTTTATTGATACCTATAGATTATTCTATCCATTTAAGGTAAATAAATTAATAGAACATAGTCATTTTTAGGGACCCTCAATCAAAGTTCAGCATTTTCCCTCAATTCATATTAAAAATGTGTGACGAATATGAAGTACAACAGACGCACAAGCCACTCAAGGGAATAGTATAAATCACAAACAACACAAAGAAATTTCAACAATTTGCAATAATAAGAAAAAATCATATATTTGTGGTCTATGGAAAACAATACTTTAGACAATAACTTAGGTGGACAACAAAAGCAGTCCCTCCCCAACTCAACAGCAACCCTCGTAATGGGAATACTTTCCATTGTGTTTAGTTGCTTTTTCGTAGGTCTGATTCTTGGAATTATTGGATTATCAATTTCAGGAAAAGGTCGCAAAATGTACCGTGCAAATCCTTCTGGCTATGACGGATATGGAGCATTAAATGCTGGTTACATCATGTCTATTATTGGTACAATTATTGGCAGCCTCTACACCCTTTACTACATTATCCTGGTAGTAATCATTGGCGGAACCGCATTCTCCTTGATGTAATTTTAAATAAATAAAAAAGTGGGTTTGTCATCGAACCCACTTTTTTTATTATTAATTGAATTTAAAAATGTTACCCTGTGCATATAAATCGCTCTTTGGAATAGATTGTCCTGCTTGCGGAATTCAAAGATCGTTTTGGTCTCTTTTGAAAGGTGATCCTGCTTCTAGCTTTGCTTTTTATCCTCCCTTAATACCTGTTTTAATATTAATTTTATTTTCTGTGGCGTGGTTAATAAGATTAAAGTTTGTAACGACCAGCCTAATTAAAAACTACAGTATTTTTACTCTAATTGTGGTAATAATCAATTATACATTTAAACTTATTTTTTGACAATTATATAATTCCTATACTCCCCCACCCGCCAGCCGGTTTTTTGCTCAATCCAGTGGAGAAAGCGGCTTTTTAACCCCATTTTTTTGCGGCTGATGTCGAAATCG
>Ga0194116_10006781_pt1 | contig 12084 bp, 11 predicted proteins | sample TA2MahsurfametaG_4_FD_148617 | JGI IMG/M metagenome (GOLD analysis project Ga0194116, IMG submission 148617) | Freshwater microbial communities from Lake Tanganyika, Tanzania - TA2015008 Mahale S9 surface | ecosystem: Environmental > Aquatic > Freshwater > Lake | place: Tanzania: Lake... | reverse complement strand
GGGTGTCAATACAACGCCTACTTGTCAGCCACGCGAGAAATGGGGGGGGGGGGATTACCCGAGAAGTTCAAGCGGTTCAGTATAGCGTTTGGTAATCTCCGCTCGCGGCATGAATCTCTCAGAACATTACCGCTTGAATCGTCGTCCCGTTGAAATCCGGGAATTTGTTTCAGTCACTTTAAAAATATAAACAAATGACCAGCCGGCCTTACCAGATCTGCTCGCGTTGCATCATGGACACATCTGATCCAGGCATCTTATTTGATGATTTGGGTTTGTGTGACCATTGCCGGAACTTTATTGCCAACATACAGCCGAACTGGCACACCGGCCGGCGCGGCGAAGCGGAGCTCGAGCGTTTGGCTAAAAGGATTCGGCAAGACGGTACGGGGAAGGATTTCGACTGCATCATCGGACTCAGCGGCGGTTTAGACAGTTCCTATGCGGCGTATGTGACCAAAGAGAGAATGGGCTTACGCCCGTTGCTATTCCATGTCGATGCCGGCTGGAACACAGATCAAGCCGTAGGCAATATCGAAAAACTGGTTGATGGGTTGGGGTTGGACTTATACACCGACGTCGTTAAATGGGACGCGGTCAAGCGGATGCAAGTGGCTTTCCTTCGATCGGGTATTCCAGATCAAGATCTGGTGCAGGATGCCGCATTTTTTGCAGGACTTTACAAGTTCGCTCGTGAACACAAGATCAAGCACATCATTACCGGCTCGAATTTCTCGACGGAATGCTGCCGCGAGCCTGAGGAGTGGGGCGGGTACTTGGGTATCGACAAAACGTTGTTTGAAGATATCTGGGAGCAGTGTGGTGACGGCAAACCGAATGGTGATTTTCCGCTGGTGGATATAGTCAAATACAAGATCTGGTACCAGAAAGTGCTTGGCATGAAGGTGCACCATCCGTTGAACTTGGTGCCTTATGTAAAGAAAGACGCTGAGGGGGAGTTGGGACGACGATTCGGCTGGCAGCGCTTCCAACATAAACATCACGAGTCTCGCTTCACCCGGTTTTATGAAGACTATTGGTTGCCGCACCGCTTCGGGTTCGAAAAGCGACGCGCACATTTTTCCAGTTTGATCATGACGGGTCAGATGACCCGCGAGCAGGCCTTAAATCGTATCTCTCGTCCGGAAATGGACGTGCACTTTCTTAACCGGGAGTTCGAATATGTCGCGCATAAGTTGAGCCTGTCGGTCGATGAGTTGCAAAATTATTTCAGGATGCCTAGAAAGTCCTATCGAGACTATAAGAATAAACGTAGGTTGATTAGTTTAGCGACGTCAATTTTACGCAAGGCAGGGTTCGAGAAAAGGTATTTTCGGTGATCTGCGTAGTTGATTACGGCGTCGGAAATATTCAGGCGTTTCTTAATGTGTTTAAGCGTCTCGGTATCGATGCCCGAAGAGTAGACACACCAGACGACTTGGCGGAGGCGACGCGAATTATATTACCAGGTGTTGGCCAGTTCGATCATGCCATGCGACGGCTCAACGATTCGGGCATGCGCCCTAAACTTGAGGAACGAGTTTTGGCGTCCCAAGTTCCGGTGTTAGGTATTTGCGTGGGTATGCAGATGTTGGCGAGCGGATCTGAAGAGGGAAGTTTGCCCGGGTTGAATTGGGTGCCTGGTTACGTTCGTTCCTTCTCTAGTCAGCATCAAATTCGCTCTTTACCTCTTCCGCACATGGGCTGGAACGAACTGTGCGTCCGTGGCAATAGCACGTTGCTTTCAAAAGGGCTTAAAGACGCGCCTCAGTTTTACTTTCTGCATTCGTACTTTTTTGAGGCTGCAGACAGGCAGGATGTCGCCGCCACGGCAAGTTACGGATTTGACTTTGACGCAGTTGTTTCGCGGGGGCATATTTATGGGGTGCAGTGCCATCCCGAAAAAAGCCACCACTGGGGTGAGCAACTTCTAAGTAATTTTGTGGGACTCTGAAAGATGTTGAGACCTCGAGTCATCCCTTGTTTGCTCGTACACCAAGGTGGCCTGGTCAAGACTCGGGGCTTCGCGGATGCTAAGTACGTTGGGGACCCCATCAACGCGGTCCGAATTTTTAATGAAAAAGAAGCTGATGAATTAATGGTGCTTGATATCGACGCCACTGCAAACGGAATAGAACCGGACTTCAACTTGATTGCCAAGCTCGCCGCGGAGTGCCGTATGCCGCTTTGTTACGGCGGGGGCGTGACCACAGCGGAGCAGGCGGCGCGCATCGTGGACATGGGCGTCGAGAAGGTAGCCGTTAGTGCTGCGGCTATTGCGAAACCGGCGTTAGTGAAGGCGATGGCAGCTGCTGTGGGACGTCAGTCGGTGGTCGTAGTGCTTGATGTTCGGAAGCGGACTGGACTGTTTGCCAGAGGCTATGAACTTAGTAGCCACAACGGGAAACTAACTCATAAGGTGGATCCGCTGATTTTTGCGAGACAAATACAAGATGCCGGCGCAGGCGAAATCGTGGTCAATTCCATCGATCGAGACGGGTTTATGCAAGGCTATGATCTGGAACTGGCCGCCGAGTTCAAGCGGATCCTGAAGGTTCCCATGACTTTCTTGGGGGGTGCCGGCTCACTGGATCACATCAGGGCGCTTTTTTCCCGTCTGGGCGTGGTGGGTGGTGCTGCCGGGAGTCTTTTCGTTTTTAAGGGAAGGTATCGCGCAGTGCTAATCAACTACCCGACGCCTGAGCAAAAAGTTAAGATTTGTCGCGACTCTTTAGAAGTATCAAATCCAGTATGAGTGATGTGTTTAAAAATAAGACGCTTCTCATCACTGGAGGGACCGGCTCTTTTGGTAACGCCGTATTGCGCCGGTTTATGGACTCAGATTTACACGAAATTCGGATCTTCAGCCGCGATGAAAAAAAACAAGATGACATGCGAAAGAAATATTCTTCCCAAAAAATTAAGTTTCACCTCGGGGATGTACGTGATTATCAGTCTGTTCTGAATGTAGTACGAGGAGTTGACTTTGTTTTCCATGCGGCAGCGCTTAAGCAGGTTCCATCGTGCGAGTTTCATCCGCTGGAGGCCGTAAAAACGAACGTGCTGGGCACTGAGAACGTGCTCGAAGCCGCCGTCGCCAGCGGAGTTCATCGGGTAGTAGTGCTCAGCACCGACAAAGCGGTATACCCCATCAACGCCATGGGTATCAGCAAGGCGATGATGGAAAAGGTTGCCGTAGCCAAGTCACGTAGTTCCAACGGCACTGTGATCAACGTTACCCGGTATGGGAATGTCATGTGCTCACGCGGTTCTGTGATTCCGCTCTTCACGAATCAGATCCGTACCGGGCAACCGATCACGATCACCGATCCCACCATGACGCGGTTCATGATGACATTGGATGACGCGGTAGACCTTGTGTTGTACGGGTTTGAGCATGGGAAGTCAGGCGAGATTTTTGTGCAAAAAGCGCCCGCGGCCACTATTGAAACGCTCGCGTTAGCATTGACCGAGTTACTGCATGCGTCCAGCCACGAGGTCCGTGTGATTGGGACACGGCACGGGGAAAAGCTTTACGAGGCCTTGTTGAGTCGCGAGGAGATGGTGGCGGCGGAAGATTTAGGACGTTATTTCCGAGTGATTCCAGACCTACGTGACCTTAATTATGGAAAGTACGTCGAGCAAGGTGAAGTCAGGATCTCCGAAGCCATCGACTACAACTCGCACAATACTGCGCGACTTGATGTGCATGGTATGAAGGAGTTGCTGATGAAGCTGCGTTTCATCCAGGCGACGATACGAGGCGAAGTTGTTGAGGCTGAGGAGTGAGCGCTAAGACCCTGGCCGCTCGTCGCTTTTTAGTAACAGGTGCCGACGGCTTCATTGGCAGGAACCTTGTCGCGCGTTTAAACGAGATTGAAAAGACTAGTGTCAGCACCTTTGTTCGGGGTGATGCCACCGATCGTCTGCCTAGTTTGGTGGCTGAGGCCGACGCTGTCTTGCACTTGGCTGGCGAAAATCGACCGTCAGATGAGGCCGCGTTTGCACACGTAAACTTGGGGGTGACCTCAGAAGTATGTAATGCCGTTGAGCGTGAGTTCAGATTCACAGGTCGGCATGTGCCTGTTCTGCTTGCCTCGTCTACACAGGCGGAGCGGGACAATCCTTACGGGCGTAGTAAATTTGCCGCTGAGGGCGTCATTGAAACACTGACGAGGGAAACGGGAAATCCATGTGTGATTTTTCGGTTGCCCGGGGTCTTCGGTAAGTGGTGTAAGCCGAACTATAACTCTGTAGTCGCGACTTTCTGCCATAACCTTGCGCGCGGCTTACCCATTCAGATCAGCGACCGAGGGGTCAAACTCCGACTGGTTTATATTGACGATGTGGTTTCGGCACTTCTGGCAGCGTTTAAGTCCCCGACGCCGGGGTGTGTTCGGCTGTCGGTTGAGCCGGAGTACATAATCACTCTCGGCGAACTCGCCGATCAGATTCGCGCTTTTGATAATTGCCGGTCTTCGTTGATGACAGAACGAGTAGGTACGGGGCTTGTACGAGCGCTGTACGCGACCTACGTAAGCTACTTGCCGAACGATAAATTCTCGTACGTCGTGCCCCAACACGCGGACTCACGCGGTGTTTTTGTCGAGATGCTCAAGACATTCGACAGCGGTCAGTTCAGCTACTTTACAGCCCATCCGGGCGTCACGCGTGGAGGGCACTACCACCATACCAAAACTGAGAAGTTTTTGGTGATCAAGGGAGAAGCATTATTCCGCTTCAGACACCTGATAAGCCGCGAATTGGTGGAGCTGCGAACCAGCGGTGATGCCCCTCAAGTCGTAGAAACCATCCCTGGCTGGATTCACGACATCACTAATATTGGTGCTGAGGAGATGGTCGTGATGCTCTGGGCCAACGAGAATTTCGATCGTCAGCGTCCCGATACCGTTGCTTTTCAGGTGTGAGAGATGAAAAAGCTTAAAGTGATGACCGTCGTCGGGACGCGGCCGGAAATCATCCGTTTGTCGCGCGTACTTGCTGCACTGGATATTCATTGCGAGCATGTGCTGGTGCACACCGGTCAGAATTACGACTATGAATTAAACCAGGTGTTCTTTGACGACCTTGGTATTCGCGAGCCAGACTATTTCTTGAATAGCGCGGAGAGCAGTAAAGGCGCTGCCAACACCATAGGTAATCTCATCACTGCGGTGGATGGGGTGTTGGCCCGCGAGCAGCCCGAAGCCATGCTCGTGCTAGGAGATACTAATAGCTGCCTGTCCGTCATTCCAGCAAAGCGTCGCAAGGTGCCGATTTTTCATATGGAGGCGGGCAACCGATGTTTCGATCAGCGCGTGCCCGAAGAAACGAATCGCCGCATTGTCGACCATACTGCCGATATCAATCTCACCTACAGCACCATCGCGCGCGAGTATTTGCTGCGCGAGGGCTTGCCGCCGGATCAGGTCATCAAGACTGGTAGCCCAATGTATGAGGTATTACATCACTATCTTCCTCAAATAACGGCGTCGGATGTATTGAGCCGTCTCGGTCTTCAGCCGAGACAATACTTTGTGGTCAGCGCCCACCGTGAAGAAAACATTGAATCAGAGGATTCTTTCGTGAAGCTGGTGGAGGTTTTAAATTCGGTCGCTAGCGATCACGGGCTGCCGGTGGTGGTGTCCACGCACCCGCGGACCCAAAAGCGGATCGATACCACTGCTACTAAATTCCACCCGTTGGTTCGATTGATAAAGCCGTTGGGTTTTCACGACTATGTCAATCTGCAAATGCACGCTAATGCCGTGCTTTCAGACAGCGGCACTATCAACGAAGAGTCCTCAATTCTCAACTTTCCGGCACTCAACCTTCGCGAGGCACATGAGCGGCCCGAAGGTATGGAGGAAGCTGCTGTGATGATGGTGGGTTTGGAGGTAGCGCGAGTGCGGCAAGGATTGGCTATTTTGGCAACCCAAGCGCGCGGGGAGCAGCGTAACTTGCGCTTGGTCACCGATTACGGCGTGTCCAATGTCAGCGACAAGGTGGTGCGTATCATTCATAGCTACGTTGATTACATTAATCGAGCCGTTTGGAAAAAATACTAGGTATGGGCGTCTTTCGTCCGCCCACGACGCATTGCCAATTATGCGGATATTGATCGTCACTCAGTATTTTTGGCCCGAGAACTTTCGGATTAATGATCTTGTGCGGGAACTCCAGTCCCGAGGGCATGACCTGACTGTGTTGACCGGGAAGCCTAACTACCCTTCCGGCACAGTCTTTCCTGATTTCAGGGCTGATCCCGCTCGCTTCGCGAGTTTTGAGGGCGTTGAGGTGATCCGAGTCCCTATGATGCCGCGCGCTCGGGGGTCCCTTCGTCTTATCTTGAACTACCTGACGTTTGTGCTCGGGGCGGTATCTTTCGGAATATTTAAGTTACGAGCCCGGTCGTTTGATTTGGTTTTTATCTACGAGCCTTCACCAATCACGGTGGCGATCCCGGCAATTTTAATTGGACGTTTGAAAAAAATTCCGGTGGTGTTTTGGGTTCTGGATTTGTGGCCCGAGACGTTGGCGGCCTTGGGCGTCGTTCGTTCTAAGCAGGTGCTGTCGCTAATCGGGCGTGGGGTACGTGTCATTTATGATAACTGCACCCTAGTGCTCGGGCAGTCCCGCTCATTCGTACCAAGTATCTCGCGGTATTGCTCCGATCCAACCAAGGTGCGGTATTACCCGAGTTGGGCCGAGCAAATGTTCGTTTCAGATGGCGTAAAAAAGGCACCCGAAGTACCAGAAGTTAGTGATGCTTTTACCATCGTTTTTGCCGGCAATATTGGTGAGTCGCAGGATATGCCCACCTTGCTTAGGGCAGCGGAGTGTCTCAAAGAAGATACGCGTGTTCGGTGGGTCTTTGTTGGTGACGGCCGTAAGTTTCACTGGGTTAGGGCAGAAGTTGAGAGCCGCGGACTTTCAGACAACGTCTTACTGGTCGGTCGCCACCCGATCGAGAGGATGCCCTCGTTTTATGCTCACGCGGATGCTTTGCTCGTCAGCTTGAAGAGCGACCCCGTGTTTTCGCTGGTCATCCCTGCGAAGCTTCAGACGTACCTGATGTCTGGTATACCAATCCTTGGAATGTTGGACGGGGAGGGCGCGCAGGTCATTCGCGATTCAGGTGCTGGATTATCGTGCCCTGCGGGCGACTCGGAGGCACTGGTGACTTGTATCCTAGATCTGATGGCTAGCAGCGTTGAGGAACGTGCCGAAATGGGCCGGCTAGGTCGCCAGTATGCCAGCGCCGAGTTCGATCGCGATACGCTGATATCGAGACTCGAAGGATTTTTTTCCGAGGCTCGCATCCGCTTTCGGAGGTTTGGTACTTGATACTCGTCACGGGATCAAGTGGCTTTATAGGCTCGCGCCTTAGCCACGGGTTGATCTCCCGCGATTGCAGAGTTCGTACCGCGATACGCGGCGACGGGCCGACGTCGATCGATGACCTTGCCAAGTGCGATGCGATTGTTGTCGGCGGAATCCACGCGTCTACCGACTGGTCCGTCGCGCTGCGCGGGGTCGAGGTAGTTGTCCACTGTGCTGCCCGCGCACACGTCATGCACGATCGTGCGCGGGATTCGCTGTCGATGTACCGGACGGTCAATGTAGATGCAACGCGACGGTTGGCCGAGCAGGCGGCATCTGCGGGTGTTCGGCGTTTGATCTTTTTAAGTTCCGTCAAGGCGACAGCGGAGCGGTCGCTTCCTGGACACCCTCTGCGCGTAGACGATATACCGAGCCCGGAGGACGCCTACGGAATCAGCAAACTTGAGGCGGAACAATCCCTGTGGGAAGTTTCTGCGAGGACGGGACTTGAGATCGTGATCGTCCGGCCGCCGTTGGTGTATGGCCCGGGCGTTAAAGGAAATTTCTTGCGTTTACTACGCCTAGTTTCGTGGGGTGTCCCGTTGCCGTTAGGTTCCATCAACAATGCGCGTTCTATGGTCTACATCGATAACCTCGTGGACTTTTTACACACCTGTGTTTTCTCGTCCGCGTCGGCTGGACGAACGTTCTTTCCCTCGGATGGCCAAGATCTGTCTACCATTGCATTAATCCGCAAGCTCGCGGACGCTACTGGTCGTCCTGCTCGACTGTTGCCGATGCCACCGTATGCGCTCATGTTGCTAGGTCGCATGATCGGTAAATCGATGGAGATAGAGCGCTTCACCGCTACGCTGCAGGTCGATCTGACCGATGCTCGAAGGTTGTTGGATTGGTCACCTCCTTATACGGTCGACCATGGGTTGGGCGAGACAGTAACGTGGTTCTTGAATCAGTCATGATCCGGGCTCTCGATGTGCTCCTCTCTGTTATTTGCCTAGTAATGGGAGCCCCAGTTTTCGCTGTTCTCTGGAGTCTTGGCTGGTTGGAGACTCGGTCACCTATCTTCCGTCAGGTGCGTCTCGGTCGTCATCGCCGGCCGTTCGTACTTTTGAAGTTCCGAACTATGCGTCTTGAAACACTCAACGTGCCGACCCACCTGATTTCGGCGTCGTCCGTCACGCCTCTGGGGCGGTTTATGAGACGGACCAAGCTTGACGAGCTGCCACAGCTTTGGAATGTACTGTGTGGTGATATGAGTCTCGTCGGACCTAGGCCGGGATTGCCGTCTCAGGCTGCACTTACGGAGGCGAGGATGCGCGCTGCAGTATTCGAGGCACGCCCAGGGGTCACCGGGCTCGCGCAGTTGGAGGGTGTAGATATGTCTGAGCCTGAGAGGTTGGCAGAAGTCGATGCGCGCATGCTCTCAGAGTTAACCGTAGCGTATTACTTTCGCTGCATATTTAAGACGGCCGTCGGGGGGGGGCGCGGCGATCGGATTCGACAGTAGTACGCTAGTCTTTGTCTGATTTAATTAGGGGGCTGAGTCAAGCTTATAGCGATCAGTTTGGATCTGATCTATATTCATCGATAACCGTTGAGCACTCTCGATGTCCTCTATTGAGAGCTGGTTAGTTAACCGTTCTTTTATTTCTGCAGCCGTTTTGTTATTCCTACTCGCTGCAATATTCGCCCAGGCATAAGCTCTAACTAGATTCGGGACTCCGTCTACGCCTCGCTCCAATAAAATGGCGGCGTTTAACGCGCCCTTGTCGTTTCCGGAGCGAGCGGCAGATTCAAACAGGGTCAACGCTGTTTTCTTATCCGTCATCGCTCCCTCGCCATTATCGAGCATGACGCCGAGGTTATTCATCGCCTCGGGGTGTTTGCTCGCAGCAGCTCTCCTAAACCAAAAAAGTGCTTTACCTAGGTCTTTCGAAACGCCTTTTCCCGCGCGGTAAAGCAATCCGAGGTTATTTTGTGCGGCCGCTATCCCTTGATTTGCCGCTAGTTCAAATAGTTCGAACGCGCGGGCATTATTCTCCGGTACCCCTCGCCCCTGATTAAAAAGTACGCCAAGGTTGTTGGCAGCGTCAGCGTAGTTTTGTGCTACTGCCAGTTCGAACCACTTTCGAGCCTTCACTGGACTCGGTTCGGTCCCGATGCCATGCAGGAGGCACAGTCCAACGTTGTTCTGCGCTGAGGCAAGTCCGGATTCCGCGGATTTTTGGTACCACGAGAAAGCGGTTTCGGTATTTTTTGATACTCCCAGCCCGCGTTCGTATAAATAACCAAGTTTATTTTGTGCTCGGGCATCGCCAAACTGCGCGAGGCGCTCCCAACGGCTGTACGCCGTTTGATAATCGCCTTCGTCGAACGCGGCTTGTCCTGCCTCATATCGTGAGCAGCCAATAAGAAGTGATAGCCAAAAAAGGCAGATAATCCTCAGTGCGGTTCGGGGGTTGGTTGAATGCATACCTTTCATGGAATTGTGTAAGATTGGGCCGAGCGATCGGCACAGGCTATGTCATTGATTTACCAGCGTCTTCTTAAACTCGCAAGACCTCTCGTCATGGCGCCCAGGCCGCTGCGGCAGGGGCTTGCAGTGCTGTTCGATATCAGCGGGATCGCGATAGCGCTTTGGTCGGCGCTGATGTTGCGCTTCGGCGAAGTTCCGGTGGATGGCGGAGACTTCCTTTCAATTTTGTTCGTGGCACTCCTCGCGGCGGGTGCAGTGTTTTTCACCGGTCGACTCTATCGGTCTCTTATCCGCGCGATGGCACCCATCGGGTTCCTCGTGATTGGCGCAGGAATGGTTTCAGCGGCGGTGGCGGTGGCGACGCTCGAAGCGGTCCCTTGGGACGTCGCGGCGAGTTTCGCGGCGTTCGGCACGTTGTTCCTCGCCGTGACTCGGTTGGTGATTCGCAGCGCAGTCACCGGGGGCGCTTCGATGGCATCTCACCCGGTCATCATCTACGGCGCAGGGGAGTCCGGACGCCGGCTGGTCGGAGCACTGCTCGGAAGTTCTGAGCTAAGGCCTGTGGCCTTCGTCGATGATTCTGCGGCCCTCAAGGGCGCATACATATCCGGCCTAGCCGTTCATCTTCCCGAGTCGTTGCCGACGCTTTTGGCACGACACGGGGTAAGCACGGTTGTGCTCGCTATGCCTTCGGTTTCGCGAGGTCGCCGTCGCGAGATTCTTCGATCGTTGGGCGAATTAGGCGTCGCGGTCCGGACGTTGCCGGATATCGGTGATCTCGTCGCCGGTAAAGCGAACGTCGAAGACTTGAGAAGTATTGATATTTCTGACGTGCTGGGTCGTGATGCGGTGGAGGCTCGGACTGATCTGCTCTCGGCCCGAATTACCGGTCAGTCGGTGATGGTGACCGGAGCGGGCGGGTCGATCGGGTCTGAACTTTGCCGTCAGATCATTTTGAATAAACCTCGTCGTTTGGTGTTATTCGAGATCTCTGAAGTGTCGCTGTATCAGATTGACGCAGAACTTCGTCAGCGTCTCGTCGAAATGGGTGTACAAGTCGAGGTCGTGTCGGTGCTGGGCGATGTCCGCGATACGAAACGGCTCGAGTCGACGATGAAGGCGTTTCAGGTCAAGACGGCCTACCACGCGGCGGCCTATAAACATGTGCCGATCGTCGAAGAGAATGTTCTTGAGGGTTTGAACAATAACGTTTTCGGTACCTTGAGCGCCGCGCAGGCGGCATCGCGCTCCGGAGTCGAGTATTTTATTTTGATCTCGACCGACAAGGCGGTGAACCCGACCAACGTGATGGGTGCCTCGAAGCGGCTCGCCGAGCTCGTGCTTCAGGCGCTTCAAGGCGAGTATCGTGGGATCACGTTCTCCATGGTTCGTTTCGGGAATGTGCTGGGCTCGTCGGGCTCGGTCGTGCCGCTGTTCGAGTCGCAGATTCGAAAGGGTGGTCCTGTCACCGTGACGCATCCGGATATCACTCGGTATTTCATGACCATACCGGAGGCGGCGCAGCTTGTGATCCAAGCGGGCTCGATGGCAAAAGGCGGCGAGGTCTTTGTACTCGATATGGGCGCGCCGGTCCGAATTGCCGACCTCGCGCGAAAAATGATCGCACTCGCCGGTCACCGTGTGAAGGAAACGGGATCCAGCAGCGAAGGAATTGAGATTGCGTACACTGGTTTACGACCCGGCGAAAAGCTCTACGAAGAGCTGCTGATTGGCAATAATGTTTCGGGCACGGATCACCCGATGATCATGCGCGCAGCCGAGCATTTTTTGCCGTGGGCTGAGCTCAACGCGCAACTCGAGAAAATGCGTTCGATGATTTCAAATCTCGAACCCGCGCCAGCTGTTTCGTTATTGCAGAAGTGCGTCACGGAATTTACGCCCGCGCCGGAGATCCATGATCTTCTCCACCGAGCGTCTGAACGCAAAAACAACCCGTCGATTCGATTGGTGGGCGGTACTGGGATCGAACCAGTGACCCCTGCCGTGTGAAGGCAGTGCTCTACCGCTGAGCTAACCGCCCACCCTGAAGAGGGGCGAAATGCTAGCATTCGCGCCCCATGATCGTCACCCGTTTCGCCCCAAGTCCCACCGGCATGCTGCATATCGGCGGCGTGCGTACGGCCCTGTTTTCCTGGCTGCAGGCCCGCCGGTATGGCGGGCAATTTATCCTCCGCATCGAAGACACCGACCGCGAGCGCTCGACGGACGAAGCGGTTCGGGTGATCTTAGAGGGGATGAACTGG
>Ga0194116_10006780_pt1 | contig 12087 bp, 16 predicted proteins | sample TA2MahsurfametaG_4_FD_148617 | JGI IMG/M metagenome (GOLD analysis project Ga0194116, IMG submission 148617) | Freshwater microbial communities from Lake Tanganyika, Tanzania - TA2015008 Mahale S9 surface | ecosystem: Environmental > Aquatic > Freshwater > Lake | place: Tanzania: Lake... | reverse complement strand
GTATTGGAGATTGGGAATTAGGGATTGGGGATTGGGGATTGTGCCCAATCCCCAATCCACAATCCCCAATCCCCAATCCCCAATCCCCAAAAATTGAAATAATTATATTTAGAAACTTTATTTTTACTGTTTTTACTTTAGTCTCAACATAAATACAAATTATTAATTATTAAAAAATCATTTTAATTTTGGAAAATTTATTATATTATTTTAGTTTAGTTTCAAAATGGTAAGTTAAATTATGCATTTTTAAAAATATTTATCAATTGAATCAAATATTTTACAGTATTTTTAATATTATATTAATCAAAAAATTCTAAATCTCTTGGATCATTTTGCTTTTTTCATCTAGTGAGATTTCTGTTGTTTCCATATCTGTTAAATTAATATATCTATTGGAATTTTGTTTAATAGGAATATTTTTCATTTGAAAATTTTTAAATGAATTTTTATATGAGAGAGAAAAATCACATGATAGATTATTCTTGTTATAATTTATGTTATTAAATTTTGATTGTCTTTCTTTTCTAAACGAATGAGTAATCTTTTTACACTTTATTATTAATAGAATAAGTCCAATCACTATAATCAAAGGTGATAAAATGTAAAATATATCCCTAAAAATGTAATTCAAAGAATTAAATTTTTCAATATTCTTCCTTTCTAAATCTTCATCTTGTTCTTTAAATTTATTTTTTCTGTACAATAAATTTGGAATAATCGAAGTTTTTTTTTCTGTCTGTTTATAATGAAAATTTTTCGATTTGAAATTTTCATAAAAAATTGATGAAATAACATTTTGATTTGTATAATTATTTTTTAATAGATTATTTATATTTTCATCTATAGAAGAGAAAATAGAATAATTTAATTGAGTTTTATTTTCTTTATCAGCTTTATTAGATTTTTCCTCACCAATAAAAAAATCCGAATTTAAATTATTTTGATAGTCAAATTCTAAATCATTTTTCGCAAATTTTCCATGAATAAGAAATCTAAAAGAAATGATTATTTATAAATTATTTAAAAAGTACCTCAAAGAAGATTCAATTAGGGAGAAACAATTATATTCAATATTCGAACCTAACTGATAATCATCAAGACAAAAAGAATCTGTAAAAATAGCTATTCTTCCTGAATTCTCCAAATCTTCAATCTTTAGAATATGGAAATAAGCTTATTTTACCTTATCAAAAAAGCCCAATACAGCTCTATAGGAAATTTTTTTTTGATCTCGAAATAAAGAATATAAATCTTTTCGCATATTATTTCCAAATAAGTATCCATTTGCAGGAAATTTTTTAATCGAATTTCCTGATTTTAGCTATTTAATTAATTTTTTATTAATTAATTTTCAATAACAAATTTGATTACTTTTAAAGTTTTTTTGTTAAAGTAAAATTCATATGATACAGAATCCTCTCCTAACTCAAACCCATAATTTTCAAGAAAATAATTCAAAGAATAAACCTCACTTCCATCATACAATACAGTTTCATTTGAATTTATATTAAGAGTATTTGAAATAAATTTCGTGATATTTTTATTATTCCACTCTGAAACAAGCAAAATTGATAAATTGTTGTTTTCATATTGAAATCTTAAATTTTCAATTTCACTTCTCGAGAAATTTTTTTCATTATCAATTAACATCAGGACTGAATATAATTGTAAATCTATAAAATCCAAAGAAACAAAGGCTTCTTCAATAAAATATCCAGAATTTTTTAAATGACAATTTAGCTATAAAATTTTAAGCTAAATTATTTATTATTTAATAATTTATTTTTTCTAATTTAAAGTTATTTACATTATAATAATTAGTTTCCAGAGATTCAAAAGTCCAATCATAGTTATAATTTGAATTATATAAATCATCTCTTAAAATTAATCCATCAAAAGGATATTTCAAATTATGATATCTGTCAACTATTAATCTATTGAATCTGCTTGGAGTTACAATAATACTCAATGTCATTTTTAAGTTAATATGTTTTTCTGATTCTCTATCTAGGAATTGCATGTTAATTTCAACTTCATCTGTAAGAAACGAACATTTGAAATTATCACTAATAAATATTTTCATAATTAAAATACCAAAATTTCCGAAAAAATGAAATGTTTCTTTAATTGGGTTAAAATTCTCATTGAAAAATTCAATCTAAAACATTGATTAAGATTTTTTTAATTTTATGATTTCTAAATTTCATTGTAAAATAAATTAAAAATCAATTTTATATACCTTTAGGCATTGGAAAATATCAGATTTTCTTTTAGATGTAACCACTTTAATATCGTTTAGCATTTTAATTGAATTTTCTCCATGATGATTCAAATTTCTTTGAAAGAATATGAGGGACTCTAGTTCAGGCTGTTTGGTTGAATAAAAATATTTTTTATTTTTAGGTTTATTTTTTGATGAAATCGTAAAATTATTATGATAGACTAAGGAATAATCCAAAATATTATTAAATAAATATATTCTACTTTTGATTTTTTGAATAATTTCAGTAGTTGTATTGTTATCATAATTAATTACATCATTATTTTCATAATTATTTGAATTTGTATTATTAAGCATAGAAGAATTATTGATATAGGAGATATTAGAATTAAGCTCATTTAATTTTCTATTTCTTATTTTCTTCTCGTAATTTTGCAATTTATTTAATAACAAGTTCAGCAAACCATCTGGGTTAAATATTCCACTTGTTATTTCATTAGTATTGATATTTGGTAAAGAAATATTAGAGTCTCGAATACTAATGATCATATAAAAAATATTTTTCAGGTATTTTAATTTAAAATTTGAATTTGACAAAAAGCTTTCATTAGATAAAATTAATGACATAAATCCAGTTGTCAAAATTGTTGAAACACTGCTTCCATTTTTTATAATATAATTTCCTTCTTTGTTCATTCCTATAATATTCTCTCCTGGAATCCAAGTATTTGGTTTATTTATAAACAAATTCTTTGAATAAATAGCAGGTCCTCTTGAAGAGGAATTTAGAATCGTGAAAACTTTTTCAGTGGTTGCTCCTAAAAAAGTTATTAATTGCTTAAAATAATATTTATTTATTTACCCACTGTAATTACAAAAGGCAAATTTCCAGGAAAATTAATGGTTCCAAAGGATGGCCCGTCATTTCCAGAAGATACAATCATCAAAATTCCTTTTTTAGCAACTTCATTGAGTTTATTTTTAATAAGTTCATCATTGAAGTTGATTCCACCGAATGAAAGATTCACAACATCTATATTTTTTTCAATTACATAATCTAATCCCTTAAGAAACCAGCTTGTAAATGTTTTCTGTTTAGAATCAAAAATCTTTATCGAATATAAAGAAATTTCGGGGGCAATTCCTAATTCTTTTCCACATAAAACCTATATAAATAATTTTAATACTGATGCTAGAAATGTTCCATGTCCTGTAAAATCTTCATTTTTCTCGTTTGTAAAATTTACATTTTCAATCAAGTTACAATTTATATGTTTATTATCAATTCCGCTATCGAATAATGCTACTTTTATATTTTGTCCTTTCATATTTTCATTCCATAATTTAAATTTTACTGAAAGAAACTTCTTGAGTAAATCGTCTTGAAAACCAAATATGTCATAATTTTTTAAAAAGTCTAATTGAGTGACTTTAGAATAAATACTACTTTGCAGATATCTTTTAAAATAAATTTCATTTTCGAGAGGGATTTCGTATTTATGATTTATTATTGATTTAATTTTAATATTATTTTTCGAATATTCCATGATAATCAATTTAAAAAACTCGTCGAGAAAAGGTTTTAGGACAACTTTGTAGTAAATTGGGTTTTCCAAGAATTGATCTGAATAACAATTATCAATAATAATTAGAGTTTTTGTATAAATTCTTGCTAATTATAAACATTCCATAAAGGGTTATAATAAAAATCAAACAAAAAAATCTATTTTTTTACTTTGTATTAACAATTTTTTTAAATTCAAATACTTGATCAGAGAGGAAAAATATGTTATAAGAATATTTATCAAAATTTATTATTTTTGCGGAATTATTCTTCATATAATTATTTTTGAGTTTTTTAAATAATTTCTCAATGGTTTCACGATGAAGATTCTTCATTTCTTCGTATGACAGATTATTAAAAGTAATTTGCCAAATTTTTTCATAAAAATCTTTGATAGAGGAAGAAAGTTTTATAAACGCGATAAAAATTATATGAATATATAAGAAATTCATTTTATTTTATTTTATTATGATAATATTAAAAAAAATTAAAAATTGAAAATTTAAAATATTCAATTGATTTGTTTTATGAATAAATTTAATAATCATAAAATTTAATTTATTTCGATGAAAGAATTTTGATTCAAATTCAATAATTAGAAATTATGTATAATACATATGTAAAATTGATTGTTTAAATTATATTATCGAATAATTGAAAAATTATTCACAATATATTAATATATGCTTAGTAAAGTGTTTTTTAGACCAAAATCTATGTCTATATTTCTCTAAATTATATTTATAATTTAAACATTCAATAAAATTTTTACAGCATAGTGTCTACAAAACACTGATTTAGTAAAAGTAATTTATTAATTACATCAATTGTATTTATTAATGATTCTTGTTTAAATGTGATTAAATCAAAGATCGTTGCTTGGAAATTTTAATAATTTAACATTATTTATTATTTCATTTAATTTTTCTTCTTTTGGATCATAGTATAGATTTTCCATTGAATCTTTCAAAATCAATAATTTCGAATTATCAATTTGTTTTTTCAAATAGTATATGTCATAAATGTTTTCAGTTAAATAACGGAAATTTCCAAATCTATAAAAAAGTGAATTTGGATTATTTTCATCAAGTACAGTTTCGTTTAAGACTTCTCTGAAAGAATTTTTTGGGATTACATTATTTCTATTTTTAATCATTTCAATAATTGCGTCATAAGTATCTCTGAAATTATAATATTTATAATTGACTATATTTAATATTCTCAATATTAATTATTTTTTGATAATCAAACATATATGAAGGGATTATAGTGTTAATATTTTTCTCCATTAAGTAGCATATATAATTGACCTTTTCTTGATAATGTGATGCCCAATCTGAATTTTTTAATACTTGAATCGCACTTGTAATATTTTTATTCTGTAAAGCAATCAAAAGATCTCGATATTCCCAACCAACAAATCTGCCACAAAATATCATATAAATCAAAGCATTTTTAATTCCTGCACCTAAAGTTGAATATTGAATTCCATGCTGTTCAATCAAATTTTTTGTTATATTTAATTTATTTTTAAATTTTTTTAGAAACTTATCAAAACACTCTTCTTCTGTGAATTGTTGACTTGTTATATTGTTAATATTTCCATGTAAAACATCCCAATAGCATCCATATATTATATTTTTAGGATAGATTTTAGGATTTAAGAATGGAGCTCCTGAAATTAAAAATTCCAAATAAATTCTTATTTTTATTATTTCTTCTTCATTTTCAGTATTATCAGTTAGATTGAAATTTAATATATATTTTAATCCTCTCAATTTATTATCTGAACAACTATATGTTTTAATGAATTGCTTTATTATAGAGCTAAAATGTTTATCAGTTTTTATTGTTTCAATAATGAACTTATTTATAAATTTTAGTTGATAATTAGACACGCAATCTTGACTTAAAGTTCTTAATTTTGAGTCTCGGATTGTGTCAGATCCATTTGGATAAATGAGAATATTAATTACAAAAATCACTAACAAAAATATAATCATAAATTTGTTTTTTTCAATTCCATAAAAACATATTTTATTTGGATTTTTTAAATTGTCTTGAATCACTCTTGATTTATTTATTTGATTATCATAAATTATAGATTCTGATTCACTTTTAATTACTTTTGGCAATTTGATATCTTCTCCTTTATAGAAATTTATGTTATCTTTAATTAATTAGAAATGATTTTCTTCAATTTGCTTTTTACAAGAAAGGCATAATTTTTTGTCGTTAAGCAAATCCATTAATGATTTTTCTAAATAAAAGTTAAAATTTTTATGATTTGCAAGCGAATTTCTTTTTCGATTATTATTTTTGCAAGAATTTAAATCTTTTTTGCAATTAACTTTTAAAGATTTTTTATTTTGTTCGGATGAATTTATTTGTCTTTCACAATTATATATACTATTCTGGATATTATTTTCTTTTAAAGATTTTTCTTCTCTTTTTCTTTTCTTATTTGAAAATTTTGTTTGATTAGAAATTTCATTATAATCAGACTCGGATTGGATTTCATTATGAGAAGAATCTGAAAGAGTATTCTCATTATCCGTCATATATTTTTGAGGCTCTAATTGGATTTCAATATAGGAAGAATATGATAAACTTTTCTTATTTTCCTTCATATTTTTTAATCTCTATACAATGAATTTTATAAATATATATATTCAATGTAATTGAAAAGTTTATACAAAATACAATGTATTATTAAAAACTTTAAATAAATGATAAACAGGCTTTGATAATAATATTGATAAGAGAAAAAATAAATAATCATAATTTTATTAATAGAAATTTGTATTTTAATTCAAATTTTTATCAAACTTCTTTTCCGTATTTTTTAACTAACTCCAATTGCCTTTTTTTAAATGTACGAGTTGCATTTTGAAGTCCTTGAAAAGATAGAAATCCAACACTCATAAATAATATAGATGTTTTCCAAACGTCTTTTTTTTGAGAACTCATTTTTTTTGCATAAATTTCAAGTAAAACAGAGAAAGAAAATCCAATTACAGTTCCTAAAAAAGACCATTTTAAAACTGTTAGCCATTGTTCTTTTTTGTATTGCCCATATAATTTCAATCCTTCTTCATTCAATTCAAAAAATTTTAGGTACTGATTTTCCTTAATTTCAATCTTATCTTTTTCCTTTTGACTTTCTTCCCCCGGTACCGATTTATCTATTTTTTGATAATTCATTGCTTTGAATTCTTCGATTTTTATTGTTCCTTCATCTTGTCCGAAATCCACTATTTTTTCTGTTTTTTTCATAAAATATAATAAAAAATTTTAATTTTTTATTAAATAAATATGAATTAGCTTCCAAAAGATATTGAAGACCTAGCTAGAAATGCATTCCTCAAAAATGATAAAGATGGAAGCAAATTCATTGATTTAAGCGAGCTTAAAACATTACTTACTGAAGTTGCAGATTAGATCCAAATTCCTCATCCTTTAGATTAAGAAATTAACCAATAGAAACTCATGAAATTTTATCAAGAATAAAAGCAATATTTCTTGCAAGAGTCTCTTCAAATTAACCAAATTTTACAAGAAATTGACAGAAATAATAATAATAAAATCCAAATAGACGAATTTATAGACTTTTTTAAGATCCTTTATTCTATGAAAAACATGAGATAAAAAATTGAATAATTTAAAAAACTAAAATCAAAAATTAAATATAATTAATTATTAATGATAATCATTTTAACTTATAATTTATCTTAAATAATTGCCAAATTTTCACATTTGTATAGAATAATAGCATTTTTTAAAAGGATTTACCTTTTTCGAATTAAATATTTTAAATATATAAATCAATAGAAATAATAATGAAAAATGATAAAGTTCTTTGATAAATATTAATTATTTTATGAAATTAAAAATGAAAAAAATGATAAAAAATTTAAAATGTATTTTTAATAATAATAAAATTTTTATTGATAGAAATTCAACTTTCTTTATCAATAAAAAAAAATGCATGCAAACAAGTAAAATAAAATTAAATATTAATTATATTTATTTAAATTTAATATCAAATTTAATTTGTAGATAATATATTTGTAAATAAATTTTTATCTAAGAGATTTTCAAAGAAAGATGATAGTTTTTGGGAGGAATTCACAAAAATGAAAGCTCAAGGTGGAAAATTTCCAGCTTTAGAAGGAAAAGAAATATTATACAATAAGACTGTTCATTCTTGGAAATATTCAAATAATCATGCACTTACATCAGATGAATTTTATGATTGTTTAAAAACAATAAAAAAAGAAGAAGTAATTCCGTTTGTAATTTTGGACGTAAGAAATGCTTATGAACGTGAAAATTATGAATTACCAAAAAGAAATAGAGTACAAATATTAGTTCTAAAAATTTAAATTTAAAAATACAGAAAAATGTTGAAATTCCAATAATTTATCGATCTATGGATGATATAACAGAAAGAAATTATGAAGATTTACCAATCAACAAATATATAATATGTATTGATTCAACTGGAATTTTTGGAAGAAAAGCAGCACAAATTTTATTTAGAGATGATTATTTAGCATTATATGTACAAGGAGGTTATGAAATTTTCACTTTCTTCTTAAATGAAAAAGAAATTTAGAAGTTTGTTAATATGTTATACTAAAAATAAAAAATGAAATTATTTAGAATTAACTGTTTTTATAAATATCTATGCTAATATCTATCTTTAAATCTGATAATATTTATTTTTCATAAATACTTAAGATGTCAAATTTAGAATAATAATTTGGTATTTTTAAAGTTTTCTGGACTATAGTGCCTTATAAAATTTCTGATTGAGTCTAATAAAGTCTTAATGTAAATTTTATGTATCATATTATTAATAAAGAAATGTAAATTGTAAGCTTTATCATTATAGAAAATTTCAGTATTTTTTATAATCTCATCTATTTGATAATTATCAAGTAAAAGATTCGGATGCATTTCATCTTCATTCGATAAAGGTTCATTGCTTTTGATGTTTAATATATTTTGGACATTCTTATCATCTAAAGAGTAAAAATTTAAAGTAATTGGACATAAAATTTCTGAAGGAAAATATTCTCCTTTATATTTCATTTTTTGACAATCATATATATAAAATCCCATTACATAATATTTTATGGATTTTGATAAATATTTTTGAAGGAAAAGAGTATATTCAATTTCCTTTAAAGCCGTGAAAACTCCAATATTTAGGAATGAATAATCAGTGTCATAATATAAATAAACACTACTAACCGATTCTGGCATAATATCCAATATTCCTATTGCAATTATTTTACCATTTATTTTATGAATTAAATCATAAGTTCCATATTTTTTAGGCAAGAGTTGTATTTGATTTTCAGTTAATTTTCCTTTTAAGGGCTCAAAATCGAATTCACCATCTGATATCAAATTAGAGGTCCCCCAACTGGATTTATATCGAGATTTTGTTAATTCATTTTCTTTATCTTTATGAATAGTCATTTGGTATTTTTTATATAGATTAAATTTTACATCAGTGATATTGCTATTTAAATCTAATTCTAAAGTGTAATTATTTATTACATCAGATTTATATATAGAAGGTTCATCGTAGATGTGTTCGATAGGAGAATAGATAAAAGAATCTTCTTTCTCCTTATTTATATTTATTTTTACTATTTTGCATTTTTTTTCATTGTCAATTATATTAGAATTATTCAGCAAATTTAAATTATATTTTTCAAGAGCTTCAGTACTAGAAAACTTAAAATTAACATGTCCGGTTTTTTCTGAGAGATTGGTTTGGAATTCTACTTCATTCATTTGGGAATTCAGAAATTCTATGAATTTAGAATGAATTTCAATATAAAACTTTGAAAACTCATAATTGCAATTTATCAAATTTTTTTTGAATTTATTTGAAAAGGTAATCAAAAAAGTTGAGCTGATTTCTCCTTGGGCTTTATTTTTGCAAGGAAACAATTTAACTAAGTTGGGATCCTTAATTAAATCATAGAGTTCTTTTTCTTCTATTTTCAGTTCATTTAGGAAAAAATTAAGAAATGTAATTTCATTTAAAAATTTATAAATGATTTCTATCAAAAGGTTTTCAGAGAATTTTTTCTCTTTAGTGTTTTTTATTAAGTTGCTTTCAATTTCCATATCTAATTCTGATTTATTTTCTGGTTTCTTTTCTATCTTATTAAATTTTCCCACCAAATATTGCTTGAAATTCCTTATTACTTTTTTTTGATTTTTATTAATTTTAAATTTATTGGCATCTAATCGGATTGAATACATTTTACAGCAATTTTTTTCTAAAATAGGCCTATATATATAATCACCGCATCTTCTCCATCCCAAGAACATTATCTTTTCATATAATTCTGGAGTAAATTTGCTACTAGAGAATCCAAATGAATAATAATTATAATTTTTTTTGCCCTCTTTTTTGCAATAACCGCATCCAGATGGTTCATCATCTGGAGAAAGTGCTCCTAATTTAGTTTCAGGCTTTAGGGAATTTTCTTTTTTTACTTTTGCAATTATAATGTTGTGAGAATTTTCTTTTTCCATTTTCTATTTATATAAAAATCAATTATTATTTTTTAATCTATGGAATAACTTTATTTTTTAATATTTATCTAGTAATTTTTTAAACAATTCATAAAACAAAATTGATTTCTATTTTAATCTTTATTCAAATTGCATCATTAGTTTAGCAAAGCTTTTAAATATAATTTATATAATATTAACATTAATTATTCTCTATTTCTTATCAATTAACAATTAACATTTATCAATAAAATATTTATTTTATTTTTTAATTATAACTTTCCAAAAACAGATAGAAAAACGAATCCTATAAAAAACAGATAATTTTAAAAAATTACTTAAGCCAACAAATAAACATTTTAGTAATTTTCTGCGGAATGAAGACTTCAATTCAAAAATCAACTTCTATTAAAACTAATAAAAATTCAGATTTAAACAATACTTTTTGCTCTAGCTCTCAAAGCGTAATTTATATTTTAAAAATTTTAGAAAAACGGAATCCAAAAAGTTTCAGATGTAGAATTGAGAATGACAAAAATTGAAACAGTTTTAGCCTTATGTAAAAAAAATATATCAAAAAATAATTTATAAAAATCATCAATCCTATTAATCTTTTAATAATTTAGTATCCAATCAAAATGAAATAATGATGAAAAGAATAGACGAATTAGAAAAGGAAAGAGAAAAAGATAAATCCCTATTAAAAAATTTCGAGAAAATGTCTCAAGAAAAATCACTTTCAACAGATGTTAGCTCTTTCAATGAAAATTCGGTAGCAATCGAATTTTTCAATAATTCTCAAAATTCTTTCGAATTAGAAGATTGGAAAAAAGACATCGAAAAAAACATTGAGAAAATAAACGAAAAAATAAAATTAGAAAATAACGAAAATATAATTACTTCAATTGATTCTAAGTTAGATAGAAATAATTTGGAATTAGAAAATATAAAATCGTTTATAGATGAATTTCAAAAGAAATGCATTGATCTTGATAGAAAATTTGAAAAGTTTACCAAATTTGAAAAATTAATTTCTGAACTGATCAATCAAATTAATAACTTAAGAAAAAATAACACATCATGGCAAGCTGATTTCTTAAAAAACATGAATGAATTCAATCAAAAAATAATGAATCAAGAAATTCTATTAGACCAGCTAGATATATTTGAAAAAAATACAAATAAAAAAATTGATACAATCTGTTCTGAATTAAAAAAAATTCCTACAGAACTTTCAAAACATAAAATTGAAGTAATATTTTTATATTTTAATTTTTTAATTTTGACAGATCAATGATAAAATTGAATTATTTAATAAAAAAATCGAAGAAACAAATCAATTGAATCAGGACAAGGACAAAAATTTCAATGAAAATTTACTGAAGCAAGAATTAAATATAAAAGCCTTATGGGATTCTTTTACCTTTTTTTCTCATTCTCTTAATAATACATCAAATTAAAATTATTTTATATAGTGTATAGAGCTTGTAAATAAATTTAGTATTGTTTATATTAATAGAATTTTCTAAATTTAAATATTAATAAAGAAAAATTCTAGTTACAATAAAATTTTTAAAAGAGAGATTTTTTAATTAAATGTGATTTTCATTAATAAACAATTTAAATTAAATCTATTATACAAAAAATAATTATTATCTACAAAATTATATTAAATTAAATATGAAAATGCAAAAATTATCTTAATTTATTTTATTCATTAAAAATATAAATTTGGGGATTGGGGATGGGGATTGGG
>Ga0194116_10006778_pt1 | contig 12088 bp, 11 predicted proteins | sample TA2MahsurfametaG_4_FD_148617 | JGI IMG/M metagenome (GOLD analysis project Ga0194116, IMG submission 148617) | Freshwater microbial communities from Lake Tanganyika, Tanzania - TA2015008 Mahale S9 surface | ecosystem: Environmental > Aquatic > Freshwater > Lake | place: Tanzania: Lake... | reverse complement strand
TTGTTTTATTAAAAATAAAATATCAAATTATAATTTAAAACAAATTTATAAAAGAAATATAATTATCTTCAAAATTAAATAAATCTTCTTTAAAAATAAAAATTCTTAATTTATCAAAAAATTATTGGGGATTGGGGATTGGGGATTGGGGATTGGGGATTGGGGATTGGGGATTGGGCCCAATCCCCAATCCCCAATCCCCATTAAATTTAATTAAATTGATATATGATTTTACCTTAATTTAACAAAAAAGACAATTATAATTTAAAAAATTTTATATGAATTTTAAAAAAACTATTAAAACATTTTAATTCTAGTTTTTTTGATAATATTTTTATTTAATTTATAAAATTATTTTCGAATGACTAAAACAAATATAATTATGGCATTATACTTTATATTATTGAAATATCTTTATTTTTTCTTATTATCCATTTCAACAAAAGTCCAAATTACTCATTGGGCATTTTCCTTGCTTTAAAATGATAATAAAGTAAATTCATTTTAACAATATATGTTATTTTTAATTTTATTTAAAATTTAATTTTTTATTAATAAATTTGTATAAAAAAATATATATTTGCAATTTGTAAATAAATAATTAAATATTATAAAATGAAGTTTATTGTTCTTTTATCTTTTACAATTGTTCTGATCCTATCAGTAAGCATTTCTTCAAGAAGTTTTAGAAAATCTCATAAAAAAGAATCATGGACTGTTAAAGATTTTATAGAATCAGGTGAAATACAAAAAGAAAAAATAGAGAATTTTAAAAAATTAACAGAAACTGCAGGAAAAACATGTAAGTCTCAGTGTACCTTTCATAAAGCTACTTATTTTATTTTAAAATCAGATGCGTTTGTTTGTCGATGCTCATCTTCATGGTATGCGTCAAACATGGGAGATGTCTGGGAAGAAATAAAAGGTGATAAAATTGATTATTGCCTCGAAGAAATTGCAAAAAAGGGAAAAACAGTTTTAATAAACTAAATTATTATTTAGATTTATTAATATTTTTATCAATTTAATAAATGAAACTTTTTTATTCAATTTTTTGAAGATTTTTTTATTATAAAATAAAGAGAATTTCAATAAATTTAATTAAATAACTATTTTCTTGTAAAAATAATTAACTAATAATTTGCAAAAAATTGAATTTTTCGAAAAAATAGGTCATGTTTTACAATTCATTCATATATACAAAAAATTTGTAATTACAATTGTTTTTTTATTAAATTTAATTAAATTGATGTATGATTTTTACCTAAATTAAACAAAAAAAACAATTATAATTAAATAAATTTTAGATGAATTGTAAAAAAACTATTAAAACAATATCTTCTATCATTGTAATTTTTTTTTTAAAAATTATTTATTCTGAAATATAAAATTTTTTTAGTGGCAAATTTATAATAAATTTAATTGAATATATTAAAATTGTTGCAAAAAGCAAATAATTAATTAAAAAAGCAATTTGAATATTATTAAAAATAAAAATCAGGTTATCTAGCTTTAAGAAAAATATTTTTAATTATATATATATATGATATAATAAAAGGGATTTTTACATATTTTTAATGTTAAGAATAATTATTTATGGTTATTTACTTGCTTATTCCAAGAAGACTTCAAAATTTAAGATATAAATATAATAATTCTTTCATCTTTTATAAATTTTTTTTAAGATTTAAAAATCCAATAAAAAATTTTTAAAATTCCAAAATTTAAAATATTTTTTAAATTTCAAAAAATGTCTTTTACTCCTACAAATAAAACGAATTTAAATCAAGACAATATTGATACAAGTCAAAAAAATTCTTTTTATAATAGTAACTCGGAAAATCTAAAAACTAATCCAAACTTTTTAATTGAGGATAACTCTGAATCTAATAAAAATCTAATATATATGAATAATAACAATTGCATCTCGAATAAAAATAACATTTTTAACAATTTATTAAATTCAAATTTGAATCAAATCGAAAATTCAAATATTAAAAAACAGAACAACAGCGAATATAATATTAAAGAAAGTCCAAAAGTAAATTTTGATGAAGTAATTGAAAATATGAATAATTATATTAATCAATACATATATATGGGTTTTTATCAAAATGCTTTATTTTATGCTGAAAAAGTATTTTTTCTTACATTAAAAAGAGAAGAGGAAATTTGCAATTTAATGAATTTAAACAATCCTAATAATAACCATAATCCAATAATAAATCTTTCTGAGCAACTCTATAACTTTGCAAATTGCTTATTTTTAAATAAAGAATATTTTCGATGTGTAAATTTGATTCAAAAATACAATATGACTTATTTTAACATTAAATTTTTAAATTTACTCGGACAAGCTCTCTTTGCGAGTGAAGACTATGAATCAGTTATAGAGTATTTGGATAAACCCTCTATAGAATATATTGAAAGTAATATTTGATAATATTTTATATAAGAATTTAAAGATAAATTTTGAGAATTTTTAATTGACATGACTCCTCAATTCAAAGATTCACCTTTATTTTTATATTTTTATATTTTTAGATTTAGATAATAATGAAAACCAAATAACCTCTAATGATTTCCATTTATCCAACCAAGGTTTTAATATCAATACAAATAAAACAAGATCTCCAACAAATAACCATCATGTAAGTTTCATCCAAAATCCCTATACTAAAACAAGCTGGAATCAAAACCCAAATGAATGTTTAGGTAATTCAAATTTTAAGAAGAGCAATTTAAAAAATCGTGATATTACAAAAGAAACAAACAAAATGAAAAATATAACACCAGTCAATATCAACCTTAACAATAACTTTAACAATACAACTAGAAAAAATCTTATTTTGAATAATTTAATGAATTCAAATTATAATGGGATAAATATAAATAATAATGCCACTCCAAATAATAATGCGGATGAAAATAAAAGCAGTACTTCATCTCCTAATAATGTCTCGGAAAAAATAAATAGTATATACCAGTCTGCAAAATGTTTGATTGTTGCAAAAGCATTTGAAATGCAAGAAAATAAAGACCCTGCAATTCGAAATTATATGGATGCACTTAGATATGATGCTGGTAATATTGAAGCTTTTGAATCCCTTATAAATCATAATTTATTTACAAACGAACAAAAATTAAAACTAACTCAAGATTTGGTTTTTGATAAAAATAATATGTGGTTATTTGACTATTTCTATAGCAAATCAATGGATAATATTTTTATTACTGAAAAATCAGAATGTTTGAATAGTCTCAACATAATTTCTGTTTTCGATCCAAATGATAAAAATCAAAATTTGGAAGAAAATAGTAAATATATTTTTATCTTGATTTTCAAGGAAAAATCATTGTATTAATAAAAAAATTGAAATTTTTTGTAATTTAAAATTTTTTAAAATAAGTTGAGGAAGTTAAAGTAAATATTTTGGATATACTATATACCAAAAAAGATCAAGATTTAATGAAAATAGAAGCTGAGAAGTATTTTAAAACTCGAGACTATTATGGAAGTTACATCAATTTGAAGAAGTAATATATATATTAATAATAGAATCAATGAAGATGATTTTTACAAATTGGATATCATTCCTATGTATTGTTCTTGTTTGATAGAATTAAATAAAGTTGGAGAATTATATTACTTAGCTCATAAATTGGCAAATAATTGCCCTGATAAATTTGTTTCATGGTTTGCAGTTGTAATTTATATAAAAATAGAATATTTTATTGTTAAGTTTTAAATTTATATATTGAAATAGTTGAACTTTTTTTACTAATCAAATTTATTTTATAGGGTTGCTATTATTATTGCGTAAATAAATTCGAAATAGCAAAGAAATATTTTGCCAGAAGCAATCAAATCAATAAACATTTTCCAGAAGGATTAATCGCTTTAGGAAACTGTTATGCAGCACAAGATGAGTTAGATCAAGCTTTAAGTGCTTATAGGACTTGTTTACGTTTATTTCCAGGATGTCATACAGCAAATTTGTATGTTGGAATGGAATATGCAAAATCTAATAATTTACGCACTGCTTTATTAGCATTCCAAGAGGCTTTTATAATTTCTAATTCAGATCCTTTAGTATATAATGAGATTGGAGTTATTTATTATAAGCAAAAAATTTATGAAAAAGCAAAGGAATATTTTCTCGAAGGAATCAAAGCCTGCAAAGAAGATAAATCCTATGTTTATCAGAGCCTTACAATAAATTTAGGACATACTCTTAGAAAATTAAAGTAACATTATTTTTAAAATAAAGAAAAAATACTTGTAATTGATTTTTATTTTTTTGAAATAGTAAGATTTTATGATAATTTAAATATATATCAGAGATTATAATAATGCTATTTTCCAATACGATATAGTAATCAAAATGGACACAAGAAATGTAAATGTTCTCACTGCTTTAGCTTATACTTATCATTTAAGAGGTGATTATGTCAAGGCTTTGGATATTTATCATAAAGTTAATTTCATTAAATCTGATGATTCGTTTACCATTGAGATGATAAATAAATGTTTGAATGATTTAGTAATGTACAATGAAAAAAATGAAATTTTTGGTGATGATGAAATATAAAACTTTTTCCTATTCAATTTCAAAGAATAGAATTATAATTAGTTGTTAATTAAAAAGAATTTCTATAATTAATATATATGCATATAAATTAAAGAATATAGTGTTTTTCTAAAAAATTCTTTGATGTCTAAAGCAATAAAATTTAATTTAAAAGTAATTTTTTTTAAAAGCCCTAATTAAGTTTAATATTTTTTAATTATAGATGCTTTAAAATAATAAAAATATCGTTAAAAGTATTCTTATTAAAAAGCCATCTTAATTAACTTATACTTGATTAGTTGCGGATTTTCAACGGTTTAATATTTTAAAATTAATAACTAAATTATGTTTACGTAAATTGACAATGCGTTTGTAGTTGAATTATAGCTATTAGTTAGCAAGTTAGATAAAAAAAAGTTTTACTAATAATGATTTTTTCAATTTTTTTTTGTCAGATTTTAATAAGTGGTTTTGTAAATTATATATTAAAATAAAAATGACCTAGGCTCAAAAATAAATTTAAATTATAGAAATTTTTAGCTTAATTTTAAAATTATGCTCTAAAGCTTTATTTTACTATTTATGTATAATAATAAAAATAAAAAATGGTAAATTATTATTAAATATTAGCGAAAAGCTAGTAGTGATATAATGATGAATACGATTATCAAAAGACCTTCTAAGAAAGAATATATAGGCTTAAATAATAAAAAACCAGAAAATTCAAATAATGAAAAATTGAATAATAGTTACAATAAAAATAATTCAAATAAAAAGCATGATAAAAACTTAGATAATAATATTAAACAAAAAAATGCAAGGTTTAGTTATTCAGATAAAGCAAGCTCTAAAATGGACAATGTCATGACCAGTAATAATGGGAATATCAATGTAATCTTTTTGTTTTATAAAATTATTTCAATCTTTTCTTATTTTTATTAAATTACATTTTCAAAAACAAGAGATTTTAAAGTATTTTATAATTTTTATAAGAAAGCTTTTCATATGATAAATTTTATTCATCGTTTCGGCTTTCTTGAATTTTTGAAGCTTTAAATCTTTATGTTTTTTATAGTTTATATAATTAACATTAACATAAATAAAATGTAAAAATTTATTTAGGTAGTTTTAAGATGCAGACCTCAAAATGAAAAAGAAAAGAAAATCTCAAGGTATTAATATTTATACATAAAACTATTCATTATTTGTTCAAAAAATAATTTTTAAGAAGTTATGAATTTTAATTAGCGAAATATGCATTAATTTTCATGATGAAAAAACTGTTAGTATTAATTCAACAACAGAAAAAAATAATTATAAATTTACTTTCGATAGAACTTTCGATACTGAAACCAAACAATATGATATATATGATTTTGTAGCAAAGCCAATTTTAAATAGTATTTTAGAAAAAATAATAATATTGATTTAATTCAAGTCAAAGGATTATTAAATCCGATATAAAAATTTTTTTTTAAATATTTTCTATTATTTATTTCTTCTTCTACTAGGTGTACTTGATGGATTTAATGGAACAATATTTGCATATGGACAAACCTCTTCAGGTAAAACATTCACAATGCAAGGTGTTCTAGATCATGATGAATTAGAAGGAATTACTCCAAGAATAATAAAATCTTTATACGAATATATCCAAAATGCAGGAGAAGAAAACCAATATATAGTAAAAATCTCTTTATTGGAGATTTATAATGAAAAAATTAAGGTATCAAACTTATAAATATTAAACGTATACAATTTTATATAGAAATATTAATAATGTTTTTAAATATATATATTTTTCTTGTCAAAATATTTTACTAAATACTAATAAATCAAGTAATTAATTTGAAATAAGTAAAACTTTTAAAGAGAACTTAAATTTCAGGATTTATTAGAGCCAACAAAAAACAATCTACAAGTTAGAGAAGATAAGAAGAGAGGAATATACATTGAGGATCTTAGTGAACACACTGCTGCAAATTCCAAAGAAGTACTTAACATAATGAAAAAAGGATTAGATAATAGAGCAGTAAATTTTACAAATATGAACGCTGAGTCATCTCGTTCTCACTCTCTTGTTGTTTTTAACTTAATACATAACAATTTGAAAGATTTATCAACTAAAATAAGCAAATTATATTTAGTTGATTTAGCAGGATCGGAAAAAACTTCTAAAACTGGAGCTACAGGTCAAACATTAGAAGAGGCCAAATCTATAAATAAATCATTGACTACTTTAGGATTGGTAATAAACAACCTAACCGAATCTAAAAAGACTCATATTCCATATAGAGAGTCTAAATTAACTCGTGTACTTCAAGAATCGCTTGGAGGCAATGCTAAAACTTGTTTAATAATTACTTGCTCCCCTTCTAGATATAATGAAGCCGAAACTTTATCAACATTGAGATTTGGTATAAGAGCAAAAGTAATTCTCATTAAAATATACATTACCTTTAATCCTCAAATATCAATACTAAATTTAATAATTATCTAGAAACGTATAAGTTTTGAATTTCAAATTTATTAATTTAATTTAGAAAGTCAAAAACAATGCGAAAATTAATAAAGATTTTTCCATTGCTGAATTAAAGATTCAAATCGAAAAGTTGGAGAGTGAAATAAGCAAATATAAAAGTCGAATGAATATTCTTGAAAATATAATGGAAGATAATGGATTAGCACTTCCTTCAATAAATGAAAGCTTTTGTCTTGATAATCTAAAAAAACTTTTAGCACGAAAAACCAAAGAATTTAAAGATTTCGCAATAGAATCAAATAATACATTGATTCAAACAGAAAATATTGATGCTCTAACTTATAACAATAAATACATTCAAGAATTTATATTCGAAAATCAATTAGAAGAAATGAAAGAAACAAATGAAGATTGTGAAAATCTTTTTGACGAACATTCAAAAAAAAAACGTGAAAATTCGTATTTGAAAATTTCAGAAGAAGAGAATAGCTTGGAAGAATCTAAAGATGATAGTTTAATTATAGAAGCTGATTTGGAAGGTATTCAAAGAAATTATGAAATAGAATCTAAATTTAATGAATCATTGAATAATTCAAATGGAAATAAAAATAAATGTGATTTAGAGATCATTAAAGAGAACAATAAAGACAATCTCGAAAAAACAGATTTTAACATAAATAATACAACTTCTGGAAATGCTAAATATATAGAATTAATTGAAATGTTTACTAAAATGGATAAAAAGAAAAAAAATATAGAAGAGGATTTAAATTATGCAATAGAAAGGATAAGAGGATTTAAAATGGAAGAAAATCGAAAAAAAAATTTAATTAATGATATTATGAAAATGAAGGAAAAATCAGCTAAGAATATTGAAAATTTTGAAGATGAATTAAATGATGTTATTGAAAAAACTTTTATTAAATATAATAGCAATGAATCTTATATCAGACCAAATCAGCACAATAATATTGATGGTAATCATAACTTGGAAATTTTGGCAGATTTGAAAAAAGAATATGAATTGGAGAATAAATTAATTAATAAGAATAATATAATAGATATCGACATTCAAGGAGAAATTAATATTGAGCTTTTATCAGATAAAAATATAACTCAAAAACAAAAGGAAATAAATGAAGAAAGAATAAATAATCTAAATAAAAAAGAAGATGAATATAATTTGAACAAACATCAACATATTTTTATTAATCATTCTAGTAATAGTAATGAAGAAGTAAATTCTTTAAGTAGAAATTCTAAAAATAATTTTGAAAAAAATAATGAAATAAGCATTGAAATAAAAAATTCAAGCCAAAGTAATACAATACAAGAAAATCATTTTAATAAATCTAAAGAGATCAATAATAATTCTATTGATACTGGAATCAGTATAAATATCAATTGCAATGGTACAAGTAGAGGAGTATTTAATAACGAAAAAAATAGTAACATAAAAATTAAATGCCAAAATGAATCAAAATTTTCTGCTTCGAATAAATCTAATAATAAACCTGAATTCGATAAAAATTTGAATATAAATATCCACATCGGGAAATTAGATGATGAAGCTGAATATGAATGTCAAGAGAGAAAAAAAGCATTTTTATGTTATAACCAAAATGATTTAAAAATAAAAAGAGATTCTTATACTAATTCGAAAAATATTATGTTAGACCAAGATATGATTAATTTAGATTTTTTAAAATCAACCGATTTTTCAAAGAGAAATTCACAAAATTTAAGAAATCTAATTAAAAGAAATCATTTTAAATTGGATAATGAAGAAGTCAATTTTAAAATTAATAATGATAATAGAGTTTATTTTAACGATCCTAATGAGGATCTAGAGTTAATAAAAATTGATTTAAAAAATAAGCACAATGATTCCAATAACCATTTAAATGATTTCGAAAATAATAAAAAATTCAATCCAATATCTAATATATTTTCAAAAAATTACCTAATTCCAAGTAATATAAATTTTAATACAAGCTACAATAAGATTGTAAACATCAATGGTAGCGGTGAGTTATTAAATTATCCACAAAAATTTATAAATAATGATAAAAATGTTGAAAATAATGAGCAACATATAAGGCCAGTTTTGAAAACTAACATTCTGAAAAAGTATTCGTGTATTAACAATAATGTTAAATTTAATCGTAATAATTCGAAGAATATTAATTCTACTAATAGCTCAGTTAATACTCCCAATCACTTTACTAAATATAATTTATCACAAAAAGATAAAAATAATGCCGAACCTTATTATGAACAAAAATCAAATATTACAAATGATAAGGAAATTTCTATATCAAAATTAAAACTAAATACTCCTTTGAATTTAGAAGATGAATTTATTACTTCTACTAATCCTCAAACAAATAATTTACTAGTGAATGATTTTGCTTGTTCGATTGATGATGATAAAATTAAAGTAATTGAAGATCTTTTTTACAAGTTGAAAGAATATTCGAATAAAGTCCCAGAATTAAATAATATAATTGAAACTTATAAAGATAAATTAAATGTAAAAAATTTAGAAAATAATATAACTCCAAACTTTACAAATTTGTTCAATAATCATTTAAATGAGAATAATAATTTTTACAATAACCCAAAAAACTTTTCTCAAAAAAATAATTTTCAAAATGAGAATTCAATGGAAGATAAAGTGAAAAAAATAAATATAGAAAACATGGGATTAAATAATAAAAAGGATTTTGTTGTAAATAAACCTTGTAGTTTTGAAAATAATTCAAAGAATCAAGACACAAATTCCTACTCTGAGAAAAATATAAGCATAGGAAAAGATTCGAAAAAAACAGAAGAAATTATTTCTCATTTAGAGTTAAAAGCAGAAAAGGTAAATTATTTATTTATTTTATTTATTATTTATTGTTTAGCTTTTCGAAAATTATTTTAAACACGACAACTTTAACATAAAAAAGATCATTAACAATCCTACTAAAAATCATCATATAGATATAAAAAAATACAGAAATTTTGCTGATTATAAAATTTAAAAAAAGCTTAATTTGTTTTTCGAATCATATTAGTTAGTGTATATGAAATTTTTTATAAATAGTTTCTATTATAAGTATTATAAAAAATTACTAAAGGATAAAAATTGATTTTGATGTTTATTAAATGTCTGGTTTATATCAAAATAAAAAAATTTTATTATTCAAAAGAAATTAATAGATTAGATATGTTTGTAATTATTATATTAATTCGATCCAATCCCCAAATGTAAAAAAATTATAATCAAAATATGGAAAAAATTTCTGATACTAATTATAAAATTTATGAGTCAAATAAAAATAACAAATTAAATGTATTATTGCTGAAATCATCTTATGAAAATCCTATAATTGATAAATGCCTAGAGTATAAATATAACATATACCACACAAATGCTACTTCTACTGCAATTGACCTTTTTGAAAAAAGTCTGGAAATTACTAAACAACAATCTCAAATTTTTTATTCCATTGTTATAACTGCATTGGGAACAAATGATGAAGACATCTGGTTTCCATTGATTAAAAAAATAAGAGAAAAAACAAAAAAAACATTTATAATAATATTTTCCAAATCAGCCTCTGAGAACCCTAAACAAAGAATTACTTGCTTTTATAACGATTGTAACATGGTAACTTTTTGCTTAGATTCTTTGGGAGATGTTTTGAAAAAAATTAAAATTATAATAGAATCATCAAAAGGTGAAAAATTAACTTGTCCTTTATGTAATTTTTCTGATTTGTCTGAAGATTCTTTATGGGTGCATTTCCCACTCTATCACATTAATTCGAATAATAAAGAAATGAGCATAATTAAAAATTGCCCTTCTTGCAATAGATATCCTAAACCAAACTTTCAAGTACACTACAGAAATAAACATGGTCCTGCAAAAAGAGGTGAAATTCACATAGAAGATTTTAAAGCTCCTGAATTATATGCTTTTTCACTTGTTGTTGTTAGACGAAATGAAGACAATAAATTTTTACTTGTACAGGAATTCGCTAATAGTGGTTATTGGTTACCAGGAGGAAGAGTAGACAATAAAGAAGATTTAGCTATAGCAGCTATTCGTGAAACAAAGGAAGAAGCAGGAATTGATATTAAATTAACTGGAGTTTTAAATGTTCAATTTAAAAACTCTGATTATGCCAGGCTCCGTGTAATTTATTATGGGGAGCCTGTTGATGAATCTCAAAAACCAAAATCAATTCCTGATTATGAAAGTGTAGGTGCTTGTTATGTAGATGCAAACGATATTCCAAATTTACCTTTGAGAGGAGATGAGCCTCTTTATTGGATTGATTATTTGCTAAAAGGAGGGAAGATTTTCCCATTATCTATATTTGGTAATGAAGAAGTATAAAAAAAAATTCGCGATTTGACTATTTAAACATTTATTTTCTGAAACAAAATATTCAAGAAATTAATGAATTAAAAATAATTAATATAAGAAGATTTATATCTTTTTTTTAATAAATCTATCTAATGTCTTTCAAATAAGTTAAGAAATATAATTTATTTACTTTAGATTGTATTGTCATCTACAATTCTTATTTATTGAATATATTTCTATAATATTCATGAGAAGGAAATAAAAAATTAAATATACATTAGGTTTGTTTATCAAATGAATCTTCAATATTTTCATAGCACAAAATCCTTAATAATTTTTCTAATTAAAAAGCTTATGTATGAACATCAAATCAATTAATTATAAATAATTATTATTTTTATATATTATTTTTTGAAATTTATTCAATACTTATATTATTTAAAATTAATTGCTTATATGTTAAAATTTTAATTAATTTATTATTTTGAAAATATTTATATATCCAATTTTAAAATAATTAAATTTTAATAAATTTAGAGCATAAAACCATTTTTAATTATCTTAAATTGCTTTGATGCTTATAAATAAACCAAATAATTTAAATAAATATTTGGGGATTGGGGATTGGGGATTGGGGATTGGGGATTGGGGATTGGGGATTGGGGATTGGGCCCA
>Ga0194116_10006773_pt1 | contig 12098 bp, 7 predicted proteins | sample TA2MahsurfametaG_4_FD_148617 | JGI IMG/M metagenome (GOLD analysis project Ga0194116, IMG submission 148617) | Freshwater microbial communities from Lake Tanganyika, Tanzania - TA2015008 Mahale S9 surface | ecosystem: Environmental > Aquatic > Freshwater > Lake | place: Tanzania: Lake Tanganyika... | reverse complement strand
ATAATAGGTGCCTACCGTTGGAGTCACCATCGTAATGGGGTCTTGGCCGTTCAAGCGAAGAGTCATGGGTGAGGGGACCCCTTGGCTCCGGATGGCCACACGAACCGCAATCCTGCAAGAGTCCCCTAGGGAGTAGGAGGGCAAGGCCAAGGTGAAATTGCGGTTGTTCACCGCATCGAAGGACTCACCCAGCCATTCCCTACCGCTTTTGATCGGGTTGTTGAGCTCTTTCTCGTAGGCCATGAGGCAATCTACCCTATCCGTCACAGGCCATGGGCCTGGTCCTGGAGAGGGCCCTCCGGGCTGAACCGTATCCATGCGAAGAACGGGTGAGACGCTGACTTGTCTTGCAACTTCCCAATCCGGATTCAAGAAGGCATAGGAGCTTTGCTCATAAGGGTTGGGGGATTTGATCAAATTCGCCGTTCCCGGACTTTGCTGCAGGCTCTCTGAGCCAGGGATGTAGAACAAAAAATACTCGTTGGCCTCAAAGACCCCGTCTTGATCCCCATGAAATTGCAAAGGGTACTGCACCAATCCCCATGGCCTTACCGAATTATTAGCCTCTGGCAGAGGCCCCCTCCCGCCCCCAAACAGGACCAGGCGATCGGTATGGACTCTTGATGGATTTAGACCCATGCTTTGGAGCCATTGAGGGGTGATTTTGTAAATGCCCTCTCCTGCAAATTGCATTTGAAACCAATCGCCAGCCTTCAATGGACTGGCATTCAGTTCGATCATGCCCGCTGTGCCCCACAAAGCCATGGCCCATAGCCTGATCATCACTCGGCATTTCATGCTTACAAAATTCGTGAAGATTCCCCTTTGAAGGCCTGTATCCGTTTTATTTTCGCAAAAAACGCAGGATAACACCGTAAGGTATATTTTCCTCGTTACTGAGCAACCATTCAAGATGATTCTCATTAATTTCATCCAAGTTCTTTCAGGTTTCAGCAAAAAACTTTGGTTTTGACTGCTTTTGGTGTGAAATTTACACTCCGACCAATCCAATGAAAATGAATTTCAAAGTCCGTTCTAACCCATTGCATTCGCGCCTTACGAAGGCAAATGCATTTTTGTTGCTGATTTTGAGTGCTATGCAGTGGTCCAACGGTCCGCTCAGGGCTCAGGATGTGGTATTTTCTCAGTTTTATGCCAATCCTCTTTATTTGAACCCAGCCTTGGCCGGAAATGCCTCCGATCCCCGATTAACTTTTAATTTTCGAAATCAGTGGCCCGCCCTCAACGCCTCCTTTGTCACCTACAGTGCCGGGTTTGACCAGCATTTCGACGCTCTGAGCGGTGGAGTGGGCGTGCATGTTTTAACCGACCAAATCGGTTCGGAAGCCTTCCGATACACTCAAGTGGCCCTGCAATATGCCTACAATTTGAATATCAATAGAAATTGGGCACTGAGGGCGGGTTTTCAATACGCCTACGCTAACCGATCCTTGAATTTTAACAAACTCACCTTTCCGGAACAAATTGATCGAGTCAACGGGATTGGTGGCAGGCCTTTAAATTCGGAAGTCCCGTATGGAAACATAACGGCCATAATCCATGACTTCGCGACCGGAATGGTCCTTTTCTCCGAGAAATTCTACTTTGGCGCTGCGGCCCACCATCTAACGCGACCTAGCCAGTCTTTTTATGATCAAAAGAAGGTTCCTTGGCCGATGAGAATCTCCGTGCATACCGGGGCCAATATCCCACTAACCCAAGCCTATTCAAACGTTGAACCTTTAACTCTCTCCCCAAATATCATTTATATTCAACAGGGAACCTCTCAGCAAATTAATGTAGGGACCTACTTAAGCAAAGGCCCGGTCTCTGCAGGATTATGGTACAGAGTCAACGATGCAATTATCGCAACGGCTGGTTTTCAACGGGGCCAAATGCGTATTGGCTACGGTTACGACATTACCACCTCCAGGCTTAGTAATGCAAGGCCCGGTGGATCCCATGAAGTTTCCTTAAGTTTTATTTTTGAAAAATTTGAACCTATCGAAAAAAGACGCTATTCCAAAGTAAATTGCCCTAAATTCTAAACAGACTTGATTTATTATGCTTTCATCCTCAATAACCTCCAAGGCTATGACTTCCTTTAAATTTAACGCATTCAGAAGAGAGGCAAGCTTTGGCCTACTTTTTCTTATTCTGGGCTTATCCGGATGTGGTAATGGCGATCGATCTACCACAACCACCTGGCTTTATGGCAATCCCAAAGGCTTAGCTTTCAAGAGCATTGATCACAACGGAACGCCCCCACCTGGCATGGTCTTTGTCCCTGGAGGATCCTTCGTGATGGGTGCTACTCAAGAATCCGTTGCTCTTGACCCGGACAATGTCCCCAAATATGCCTCGGTTTCATCGTTTTACATGGATGAAATTGAGGTTCCTAATGTCAGCTATTGCGAGTACCTCAACTGGATGGCCAAAGTATTTGCCCAGTCTAACCCAGCCACCTATCGTAGTGCACTTCCGGATACCGCGGTTTGGAGAAACGGCTTATCCTTCAATGAACCCCACGTAAACGATTATCTACGTCATCCTGCATTCAAGTATTACCCTGTAGTTGGAGTAAGTTGGGTTCAAGCCAACCAATATTGTGAATGGAGAACCGATCGAGTCAATGAACAAAGGCTGATTGATGCAGGCTATATCAAATACTCCGCACAATCAGGGGAACAACACTTCACCACCAAAGGATATTTGGCTGGATTTTATCGCCCAGAACTCACCAAATCCAAATCCCAATCAAGCATCAACGGAGATTTGGTTTATCCCGTCACGGAAGATGGGTTTTTCACTGCTTCTTATCGCTTGCCCTCTGAAGCCGAGTGGGAATATGCCGCCCAAGGATTGATAGGCAGAACCGAAAATGGGTTAATTGCAGAAAGAAGGGTGTACCCTTGGAACGAAAGGGGTGTTCGTTCAGGACCTGGCCGTCGGCAAGGAAATTATTATGGTAACTTCAAACACAGCCATAGCTCTCCATCGGAGGTGGGTTCCTATGACATCACCCGTGGGGGACCAACCGCTCCGGGGAAATACTATCGCGCTAACGATTTCGGACTGTATAACATGGCTGGCAATGTGAACGAATGGGTTGCAGACCTTTACCGCCCCTCTTCCAATATTGAATCTGACGCGATTTCTCCTTTCATAGGCGGAGGATATACCCGACCTCAGTACGATGAAGAGGGTAACCTTGCCAAAGACAGTGCCGGAAGAGTCATCATGATCGCCGATGAACGCAGGTACAGCGATGATTTATTGGTATCCTACCTTGATAGCATCACCATTTCAGCCAATCCAAACGGTCAGGTGAATAACCGTAACCGGGTTTACAAGGGAGGCAGCTATCGCGATATGCCTTATTGGGTCACACCGGGCGCCCGCCGCTTCCTCAACGAGTCCAAAGGCAAGGATGATGTCGGTTTCCGTTGTGCGATGATTGGCCTGGGCCGCCCCAGAGGTCAACGCTAAGGATTAGCGCTTCATCCAAACCTTAGCCGAGGCGCTTTTACCTTCGTTACTTCGACCGATCAATTGATAGATTCCCGGGATTAATTCCTCGGGAATTTTTATTGGATGCCCTTGGGAACTATCGTCCTGCACCAAAGGTTCAGCGGCCAAATTCCATAGACCCACCAATTTACCTTCGCCGTTGTAACATCTAAGTTCCATAAGGTCAATTCCAAAACCAGGCATCATGACCTTGAGCATGGAGCCAAGTTGGACGGGATTAGGAAAAACAAAAAGGCTTTGGTTATACGGCGTGGGGGGAGTGGGCTCTGCAATGGAAACCAAGGAGGAGGTATTGCGCCAATGGGTGATGCCACCTTTGTAGAAGCCCAGGAGAAGGTCCGGGAAGGAGTCTCTGTTAAAGTCGCCGAGTGCAGGACTCACCCAATTCCCATGAGGCATCGAATCGGCAACACCACCCGCAAAATCATAAACAAAAACATTGTTACTCGACCGGGGATTCGGTAGCCTGGACCAAAGAGAAGGATAACAAAAAACCTTGCCCGACTCGGAGCCAACAATCAGATCCGCAAGACCGTCCCGGTTTAAGTCCCCAATGCGTGGTGCAGCCCATCCCGAAATCGATTCCGCAACATTGATTCTTCCAAGGCTATCGGTGAATTTAACCCAAACAGGATTTGTCAAGGTGCCTTGGTTTTGGAAGCAGGCAATCTGTCCATTGCGCATCCCAACCAGAAGCTCCTGCTTCCCGTCACCGTCCAGGTCCCCAAGTTCAGGGGCCAGTTCGATACCGCTTCGCAATCCTTGATAATCGTAACTAATTCGTTGAAATTGAATGGGTCCTGAAGCGGTTGCGGTAATGTTCCGATAATGCATCATGGTGGAGTCGCTGTGCCCAATCAACAAATCCATTCGCCCATCACCGTCAAGGTCACCCGCAGCTAATCGCGGATTTCGAATCGGTACCGTATCCAAGCGCAAGAACAAAGAATCGACCAACTCGAAGATGGGCGTTGCGGAGGTCCCTTTGTTACGGTAAAGGGCAAGACAAGGTTTGAGGGCAGAGTTTTCGTAAGCCACCAAGAGGTCAGGCAGGCTATCTCCGTTCCAATCCGCGACTACGGGCGATGCTTTGAGATAATGATGCACCATGTCCTCCAAGACAAAGGATTTGGTGGTCAGGGCAAAGGAGTCACGCAAAACCCCTGGGGAGCCGCGGAGATTTCGATAATGCCAAACGTGGCGATTCAAGTTGGACCCATAAAACTCGTTGGGGCAAATCACCAGATCCTGCACGGTAGAAGACCCCCATCCAACCGTTCCTGTTCCGTTGGAAGGCAGCGCATAGGCTACAGGGAATTTGGTCATCGCCAAGGGGCTGTCGAGGAAGGTTGGGGCCGTGGTCTGCCAGGTCATACGGGCCAAAGAACGGTTGCCCCCGTTATGGAGGTAGGTCAGAAAATGCCCCTCTACATCACCAAGGAGCAAATCGGGCAAGCTGTCGCGGTTGGGGTTAAGCAAGCTAATCGAGGAGCCTGCATGGGATGGTCGGAGCACCGATGGCAACGGCAAAGGGGTCTGGCAATTGCTGTCCAGACCAAGGATGACTTGGGAGCTGAGTTGATTTTCGACAAGGCGTCCCCAGCAGCGGGAAACTTGGACATAATCCAGAGAATCGGAATGCCCATAACGTTCCTTGGAGAAATTTCGGAAATAATTTATTTTACCGATCTCAAAATTATCGAAAGCAAGAATATCCAGATCCCCGTCCCCATCCAGGTCGGCAATGCCCGGCCGGTCTATACTCAGCACATAGATGGCTGTTCGAAAACCGAAATCCCAGAAAGCCGTAATGGAAGGAGATCGCAGTGTGAAGCGCGGAACTTGACCCACTCCGTTGTTGCGGTACAAGGCGACGCCCCCGTTGGTGGAACAAAAAAGATCTTCATCCCCATCCCCGTCAAAATCTGCGAACTCCACCCACGAATTGAAGCGAGGAAAGAGCGGAATGTAACGAGGTGCAGGGACCCAAGACCAGGGGGGAATACCAACGCGTTCATAGACCATTAAACTTTGGTCAACCCGATCAAATACAATGCGCTCCTGAACCCCGTCGCCGTTCAAATCCATGGAATGCCATTGAGGGCAAGCCATGCCACCTGCCCAAGGATGAACCAGGAGCCGCCCCCCCACCTCCACAGCCGGTTCGACCGAAACCGGACGGAATTGTATGGGCGAGCTTTGTGCGACCGCATCGCCATAGGGAAGGATCAGGACAGCCCAAACCATTGCCAAGGCCCTCCGAGACTTGTGAATGAGGATCAAAGGAATAGAGGACGTAGGCTGCGAGGACAAAGGCATGGGTTGGCTTATAACGTCTTAGTCTTGTCAAAAAATGATGGGGCCTCCTCAAGACCGGGGTTTTGTAACGAAATTCGGGCAACACGTTTGGACATCGCTCGAACAATGGTGGCGGGTAAGGCGTTGATTTTGTAAAATTATGCATTGCTTTGAAGGATGAACCTATTACCTAGCCTTGAGGAAGCCGGTTTGGAGAACGGGCGTTTGGAGCATTTGCACAAGGCTTATGTGGCGGCCGGCTCAAGGCTATGCACCGATAGCCGGCAGCTAAAAGCCGGCGATTGTTACGCAGCCTTGAAAGGAGAGCGTTTTGATGGGCATGATTTTGTGGAGCAGGCCTTGGCTGCAGGCGCCGCCATGGTCATCACCGAAAGACCAGAGGAATGCGAAGAGGGATCCGAGAGGATCTTTGGGGTGCGAAATACCCTCGCCGCTCTGCAAAGGCTGGCTCAATACCACCGTCGCCAAATGCAAGGCCTTAAGGTTCTCGCTGTGGCCGGTTCCAATGGTAAAACCACTTGTAAAGAATTAATCTATGCTGTGTTATCCAAACATTATCCGTGTCACCTAACCCCTGGAAATTTCAATAATCATCTGGGCGTCGCCATCAGCCTGCTCAGTACCCCCCATGGTACCGAATGGGCCATCATCGAAATTGGCTCTAACCATCCCGGGGAATTGGATTTGTTATGCGAAATGGTAGAGCCGAATATGGGCGTAGTCACCAGCATCGGCAAAGAGCATCTCGAAGGCTTCGGTACCATGGAAAACATCGTCGAGGAAGAAACCACATTGTATCGTTATCTCCTTAATAATCATGGTATTGCGGTGGCTCATCAAGATGCTCCCCTCCTGATGCAGACCTTCGCAGACAAGAAGGTTCCCCTCACCTACGGTGTAAGCCCTGATGCCGATTGCATTGGCAAATTAACAGGATCCTTCCCTTACCTCTCCCTGCAATGGGAATTCAATGCCAAGGCCTTGTGGGATGCCCCTGTGCTGCATACCAAGATTTATGGAGACTACAACCTTCCTCATATCCTGGCGGCTGCGGCCATTGGTCGCTATTTGTCGGTTTCCTACAACCGTATCTGCGATGCCCTAAGCGAATGGCAGCCGCGGAATAACCGCTCTGAAATTCGGGAAATGCGAGGACATTGGCTGGTCATGGATGCCTACAACGCCAACCCGGACAGCATGCGCGCCGCCCTGGGACATTTCCATCGTATGGAGCATCCTCACAAGGTCATCCTCCTTGGAGAAATGCTGGAAATGGGGGAGCATTCGGAATACGAACATCGTTTTCTTTTGGAAAATACCTTGCATTATAATTTTCAAGTCGTTTGTTTGGTGGGGCAAGCCTTCTGGGCACTGCGCAACGAGTTCCCTTCCTTTCGCTTCTTCGAAGATGCTGCTGCGCTGCACCAATTCCTGCAAGCCGCCCAGTGGCAAGCCTCGGCCATCTTATTCAAGGGTTCCAGGGGCAATGCCATGGAGCAGTATGTCGACAGCCTCCCTGGGCCATCATCGCGGGTTTAGGCTTTGGAATCCAACCTGCGGGCAAGGACCATCACCGACAAGAACGCTCCTCGCTCCACCAACAACTTACCGCATTGTTCCAAGGTCGCCCCGGTGGTCATGACATCGTCCACCAACAGGCAGCGGAGGCCGGCAAGATCTTGGCCATTGTTCTGGGGTGTAGGCCCAAAACCCTGCACAAAATCCGTAGCGGCCATGGCAAATCGCTCTTTTCGCCCCAACCTGGCAAGGTTCATTCCCCCATCATTGCGCTTTAAGGCATGTTCCATGACGGGAACCGACCAATAATGGGCCATTCCACGAGCCAGTTCAGCGGCTTGATTGTATCCCCTGCTCCACATGCGCTTGGGGGTCAGGGGGACAGGAATCACCCGCTCGGGCGGTGGGAGCCAACCATCCCTTTGAATAGCCATCATGGCCCCTAGGGGTGGGCCGAGCTGGCGTTTACCCCCGAATTTGAAGGCCTTGTACAAGGCTTCCGCCACCGAGCCCGACGGCGCTACCCAAAGTGCAGAGGCATTCTGGACCGGAATTCGCCAGGCCAATTCCTCCAGCATCTTCTCACGATCCCATGGGGATGCACCACGAAGGTCCAAAGCGCAATGAAGGCAAGTCAAGGCGGGAATGACCCCCATTCCTTGGCCGCAAGCCGGGCATATACCGCTCCAAACCATGGCCGTACAGCCAAACCATTTGGTTTCCGGGGTTGTCAACGGGTTTTTTCGCCTTGGGGCAGAATTCAGCCACTTCATTTAACCGCAAATCTGCCGTTCAAACAAGGCTTTGACTTATTTTTGGCCTCCTTTTGGAAACAAACCTCACAAAACCAATAATCTATGAAAATCCACGCATTCAAGCCCTTCACGGTATTCGGAATTACCCTTGGGGCAGTTCTGTTTGTCCATGGCCTGAAGGCCTATGCTCAAGGCAACGACTCCGACCCTGCCCCTGTCCTTTTTGAGGTAAGCGGTGGGGATATGCCTGCCGAACAAGTCCGTACCGATGAGTTCAGCACCCTTTTCAACAAAAACAATTTCAAGAAAACCGCTCCAACCCGAGCCGAATGGGAAGAGTACCTTGATCTCTACGTTAAGTTCAAGCTGAAAGTCCGCGAAGCCGTTCGTTTGGGTATGGATACGACAACGCGTTTCCGAGAAGAATTACAAGGATACCGCAATCAATTGGCGCAACCCTATCTGCGCGACAAAGAAACTGGGAAATTTCTCTTAGACCAGGCCTACCAGCGTTCGCAATTGGAGGTCCGGGCCGCCCACATCATGGTGCGCGTTGAGGAGAATGCATCCCCTGAAGACAGCCTGGCCGCTTACCAGAAGGCTTTGGCCTTGCGCCAAGACATCGTGGACGGCAAAGATTTCAGCGAATGGGCCAAGACAAAATCAGACGATCCCTCGGCAGGGGACAACGGCGGAGACCTTGGTTATTTTTCGGTATTCCGCATGATTTATCTCTTCGAAGAAATGGCATTCACCACCCCGGTAGGCATGCTTTCTCCAGTTTTTAGAACACAATACGGATACCATTTCCTGAAGGTAATTGACCGACGCAAGGCAAGAGGCGAGGTTCGTGTTGCCCACCTTTTAATCAAAAGCCCTGCAGCCGACAACGACACCCTCAAGGACCAGGCCAAAGCCAAAGTTGATGCGCTGATGGCCAAACTCAAAGACGGTGAATCTTTCGAAGCTTTGGTCAAACAGCATAGCGAAGACCCCAGCACTTCCGACAAAGGTGGTGTTTTGCCTTTCTTTGGAACAGGCCGTATGATTCCTGATTTTGAAGAAGCCGCTTTCGGCCTGGCTCAAGACGGGGACCTCTCCGCGCCCGTCCAGACCCCATACGGTTGGCATATCCTCAAGCGCATTGAGCTTCGGCCGGTTCCTGGCTTTGAACAAGCCAAAGGCGATTTGGAACTCAAAATTGCTCGCGATACCCGAGCGAATCAAAACACTGAAAATTTGATTGCTAAACTCAAAGCCGAATACCAATTCACCGAGAACAAAGAAGCCCTTAAAGCCGTCTTCAGTTCTGTGGTGGACAGCCTCTACCGCAAACTAGAATGGAAAGCACCGAGCGCATGGGCGATGAAGGTTACCCCAAATAACTGGGATGCCCAACGTATCTCCAACGAAAAAGCCACCTCCAAAAGCCCCAAAGGCAAAGGAACCTCCGGCAAAGCCCCAGCACCTGCTGCTCCCCTTACCGTGATGGGCGATACCGTGGTACATCGCTACGGAGATAAGGTTCTCAAGCAATCCGATTTGGCCATGTGGCTTGAAGAGGAACAAAACAATGCCGCAGGGGCAGATCCGGCCATTCACTTGCGCAATGCCTACAAAGCGCGCACCGACAAAGCCATCCTCGCCTACGAAGACAACCGATTGGAAAGCAAATACCCCGCTTTTGCGGCCTTGATGAAAGAATACCGCGAAGGAATTTTGCTCTTTGATTTGATGGACAAAAAAGTTTGGTCCATGGCCATGAGCGATACTGACGGCCTGCAAAAATTCTTTGAAGGGCAAAACGCGATGTACCAATGGAAGGACCGCACCGATGCCGAAATCTACACTTGCCTCAACAAAGAAGTCGCCAAAGGAGTCCGCAAAGCCGTCAAGAAAGGCAAGATGAGCCTCGAAGAAATTTCCAAAACTTGGAATGCCAAAGACCCTTTGAACGTCAAGGCTATCAGCGGTAAATACGAAATCGGAACCCAAGCCGTTTTGGATTCATTGCCCCGCAAAAAATCCTTGGTGGGCCCCTTCGAACGCAACAAACAATGGGTGGTGGTACGCATCAAAGACCTTCTTCCTGCAGGACCCAAAAAGATGAACGAAGCCCGTGGGCAACTAACCTCCGATTACCAAACCGAACTAGAAACCCGTTGGATTGCCGAACTCAAACAATCCTATCCCGTTCAAATCAACAACGATGTCTTCAAGGCTTTGCTGCCTAAAGAATGATGTTCTTTATTGCTTTGAAAATTGATTATCGCCGTGGGATAAGGCTCTTGGGTTTAGGCCTACTGCTCCACAGCCTTATCATTCGAGGAGAAGCTCACGCCTTGCATAGCCTGGCGCCGCGAGATACCCTTGATGCATCCAAAACAAGTGTTGCCAAAGTTTCGGAAGGGATTCTGGCGCAGATTGCGGACAAAATCATTTTGCAATCCGAGCTGGAAACTGAATTTCGAAATTCCAGCGACCAGGAGCGGCAAGAAGGCCGCTTCAATCCGGATTCAGGCGAAGCATTGCGGTGCATGTTGTTTGAACAAATGATTTTGGGCAAAATGCTGCAACGTCAAGCCGAACTGGATTCGCTGGTCATTGCGCCTGAAGAAGTGGACAATCAATTGGATAGGCGTATTCGTCATTTCGCGGGAATGATGGGAGGCCAAGAACGCCTTGAGGAATTCTATGGTAAAACCATGCCCGAAATCCGCGAAGAATTCCGGCCCCAAATTAAAGACATGTTATTGTCCCAAAAGATGCGGGACAAAATCACCGCCGATGTTCAAATTTCCCCGGCCGAAGTGAAAGCCTACTTTGGTAAAATTCCCTTCGACAGCCTGCCCTTGGTTCCCGCCGAAGTCGAGATTGGGCAATTGGTGATCAAGCCCAAGGCCGGACTCGAAAACCGATCCCTCGCCATGGACAAAATCCAAGGGCTGCGGGAACGTATACTCAAAGGCGAATCCTTTGCGACCCTGGCCATCCTGTATTCCCAAGATCCTGGATCCGCCCGAGAGGGGGGACAGCTCGGCTTCTTTGGGAGAGGGGATATGGTTCCGGAATTTGAAGGCGTAGCCTTTCGCCTCAAACCCGGAGAGGTTTCCTCCGTGGTCAAAACCTCCTTTGGATACCATATTATTCAACTTATCGCACGTCGTGGCGAACGCATTCAATGCCGTCATATCCTCATCAAGCCGCCCATCGGCAGCCGAGAACAAAGCGGGGCCCGCAGTCTCTTGGACTCGGTACGCGGCTTGCTTGCTGCAGGTAAAATTTCCTTCACCGATGCCGTCCGCAAGTATTCGGATGATCCGGAAACCAAGGCCTTCGGTGGAATGTTGCCTCCACCCCAGGGCGGCAGCATGGCCTGGCCCCTTGATCAGCTGACCCCGGAACTTTATTACGCGATAGAGAAAATCAACGAGGGAGAATATTCCGAAGTTCAGCCTTACTCTGCTCCCGGGGGGGAACAGGGGTTCCGATTGGTTTTGTTACGCAAACGGAGCACTCCTCACCGGACTTCTTTGGAAACCGATTACGAAAAAATCCAGAACACAGCCCTGCAAATCAAACGAATCGATAAGCTCAATCGCTGGATAGAAAACAAATCCAAAGAAACCTACGTTCGGCTCACCCCTCTTGCTCCGGATTGCCCCTCTATCCGCCGCTGGAATTTCTGAGTAACCTATCGTTGAATGTGAATTTTCCAAATTCCAAGGGTTACTTCAATAATATTTTTCTAAAATTAAATTTAGATTTCGAAGCGAATCCCTTGGGCCAACGGCAATCGGTCGGTGTAGTTGATGGTGTTGGTCTGCCGACGCATATAGGCTTTCCAACTGTCTGAACCCGATTCGCGACCTCCCCCGGTTTCTTTTTCGCCGCCGAAGGCCCCGCCAATTTCTGCTCCCGATGTACCAATATTCACGTTGGCTATTCCGCAATCGGAGCCGGAGGCCGACAAAA
>Ga0194116_10006772_pt1 | contig 12099 bp, 19 predicted proteins | sample TA2MahsurfametaG_4_FD_148617 | JGI IMG/M metagenome (GOLD analysis project Ga0194116, IMG submission 148617) | Freshwater microbial communities from Lake Tanganyika, Tanzania - TA2015008 Mahale S9 surface | ecosystem: Environmental > Aquatic > Freshwater > Lake | place: Tanzania: Lake... | reverse complement strand
CTGTTCTCCAAATCCTACAACCAAAGTAGCAATCTGTTTTTCTATTTGTTCTAAACGCTGTTCGTATACAGACATTCTTTCTTCCATTTTATTTGCAACAGCAAGCAGTATTGATTCTATCTGTACCCTGTAATCTTGATTTTGATCACTCATTAATAAATCTCCCTACTATTGATCATACCAGTTGGGATTGTTCGACACATAACCAAACAAAGAAATATTTAAAAGATATGATATAGAACATATTTCCTGTTTAGAAACCTTCAAGAAATCAACAGATAACGGAGACTTATAATCTGGAATAAAAGCACCCGTTTCTGATTTTCGTGCTCCAAAATGGCCACATTTCCAAACAAAAGCATTAGAATCAAAAGAATCACCATTTTGCCAATAATGTGATTTAAAAATTCTACTGACTGGTTTTCCATTAATATCAGCGCCACCAAAAGAAGCAAAAGATTCACCGCTCGGTAAACCAAGTTTCTCATTGGCTGAATATATTGTAGAAGCAGTTCCAAAAACTATAGCATTGAGATAAGCAGCAAAATCCATAGCGTCTACGTAAACATTTGTGCTACTTAATAACTTTCCTTCAGAAGAAGTTTTACCAATGTCTATTTTAAATTTCATTCCTTCAAACCATGGTTTTATCGATAAAAAACCGCTTTGAGATTTTGATTTAAACCATTTCTTGTACAATTCAGTCTTGTATTCTTTAGGTGGCTGACTAATGACATTGTCATTTTCTTGATTATCATCTTTAACACTATCTATAAATTCATTTACGTCAAAATTAGGTTGACTCATTTTACCAATTTCCTTTCGATTTTGTTACAGAACGCACTTTACCATAGTTTCCAGAAATTATAGATTCTGCTTCATTAAATTGAGAACTTGATGCAAAGTCCCACTGTTGAAGAGCAGACTTGTACAAATCTTTAATCATTTCTTTATTTTTATTCCAAAGTATATTTCTCATATAATATGATTGATTGATGATATCTTCATCATTTATACTACGAACTTGAGAAGAAACTACATTAAATTTAGTTTCTCTAATCAAAGCTTTTATTTCTGCACCAGTGTAACCCCAAGTCGCTTCGGATAATTTATCATAATCATATTCATAATCAGTTTGAATATCACTAAGATATATTTTAAATATTTCTTTTCTTTCTTCAAAAGAAGGTAATCCAACGAACATAATTTTATCAAAACGGTCTGCACGAAGCATTTCTGGACGAAGGTTTTCAAGTTGATTTGCAGCGCAAATTAAGAAAACATTCTCAGGAAGCTCTTGTAGACCAGTTAGAAATTCACCATGAACACGATCAGTAGTGCCACCGTCTACATATGAAGAACTGGCGCCACCAGATAGATCGCGACCAAACTCGTCAATCCAAACACACAGCGGTGCCATAACTTTAATTTGTTGAAAAACTGCACGCATGTTTGACTCTGATTGACCAACAAAAGAATTCATGACTTGACTAACGCCGGTGCGAGCCAAATCTAGATTCAATTCTTTTGCGGTAGCTTCACAAATTGCTGATTTGCCGGTGCCAGGCACTCCAACCATAAGCATACGCCTTATTGGTTGTACTCCGTATTCTTTTGCTTTTTGTGGATTATTCCATAACCATACTATTTTGGCTACAATATCTTTAGCCAAATCTAGTCCACCAATTTTATCAAAAGAATTAGTAGGCTTTATAATTTCTAGAATTCCATTTTGTTTAATGTTCTTCATTTTACTTTGATAAATATATTCAGGATTTATCTTCTTCTTGTCAATGATAGAAAGCAAAGACAAATTGATAAATTCAAACTCCGATAAACCTGAACCAGCTTTAGCAATATCTTCCACATCTTTTTCACTAACAAACATACCATCGCTAACATTATTAAAATGAAATAATATAGATTTAATTTCATCCAATGACATTGGACTAGATTCAATATGAGTAAATAAAGATTTGTGGGTTTCAGGACAATCTTGATGAGAAAATACAACGTGTTGCAAAGGGAAAGAATACACATCATCTTCATAAAAAGATTCACGGTAATTTCTCAAAGAAGAAGCAATAAGATTTCCATACTGCATAACAAACACGTCAACATTATTTACTACATTATGTATAAAAGTAGAACGATGCAAAAGGTTCTCTTGTTTTAGATAACTGTAAGCAAGGCTTACATCATAAGTAACCGCTTGAGTTGAACTCCCATTTTCAGGATCAAATTTATCCACCAAAATAGGCAACCATTGTTTGTCCACAAATTTACTAAAACCAAAATCAGAATGAATCATATAAAATTCACGCAAATTAGAAGCTAATAAATAATCAATCATTCGATATGAATCTTTAGTTTTCATCCATAAAGAAGGTGTGCCAAGTTTGATTTGAGAAAGAAGCATAGAATACCTCGTTAATATTTGTTGATGTGGGGGAGGATAGTTCAAGAACTAGCCTCCCCCACAAACTTTAAATAAATTAGATGTTACCTTTTTCGCCAGCTCGACGATGGAATTCCAAGTTGTCATTTGCCTGAACAACATAGTTATCATCCATTTTGTCTTTGCCTTTGTAAACAGTGGCATCCGAAGGAATACCCCAAAGTTTTCCAAATTGTTCACGTATTTCTTTTACAGTTTTACCTACAACAGGAGTACTTTGAGAATATACGCCAAAGCGCACATTCGCAATACCTCCAGAAGGGTTTCCTGTGGAATTGTTATTTATTTGCATTTCTTTTCTCCTTGTTATTTTATTTTGCTATTTCTGCCATTGTTTTACTTACAGTTCGATCATATGGTTCAGCCCTACCTAAACCAAGATCAAAGTATATCTCTGCTTCTGTAGGGGATTCTTCGTTTACTATGATCTTTTGGGTTCTGGCCAGCAAAAACGCTGCAACAGCCATGTTTGTTGCAAGAAGTTGAGTGCCTCCTTGAATTTTTGATCTTTCTTGACAAGAAAGTTCTCCAGGATTTTTATCTGGCGGATTCTCATATTCAGAATGGGTTACAACCGGATGTTCAGTTATTTCTTTTCCGTCGCGTTTTTGATAATGATATATAGAGCCAAATAAAGCGTCATCGTTACCGCCAGTAAAAACATCAATATGATTTAGATTACTAGCAGCATCAAAGATTATTTTTCTAGCAGCAAAATTGTCAACCACAGCAAATACTACATCACCGTCTGTTATTAGTTGTGAAGCTTTTATCTTTGATGAATTTTCATCATCAACTCCCTCAAAGTTTTCACCAACTATCCACTTTGGAACAGGAATAATATTTGTTTGATTAAACTGAGAAGTTAATTCATAAGCTTTTACTGTAGCTTTATTTCCTGTTTTAGTAAAATCTTGCCGTTCTTTATTCTTTTCTTCAAAAGTATCTCCATCAACTATAATCAAAGCAGATCCAGGATATTTCCATTCTAGAAGTCTCACTAAACCAGCAGCAAGCCAAGTTCCAATACCGCCTGCTCCGATCAAAATAAATCTATGTTGTTTATTTGACATACAAAATATCTCCTTTTAATCGTTCTGCCAAGCAGTGTTTGTTATTGACTGTGTAGCTTCGGTTGAATATGGATGAACTGGTTGAAAAGAATCGCATATTTCAGCTATGCACTCTTCTTGTGGAACTTCTCCGTTTCGAATCCAATCAATGATGAGATTACGATACGGTGGACATAGTTCTGTTTCATAGTTTTTACATTCCCAACATTCACTTTCATATGAATAAAAGGTAATGTTTTTTTCTATATGTGCATCTTGAAACAGAACTAAATGTTCATGAGTTATTGGACGATCGCAATCACTGCATAAAGAACTGCAAGCTTCACTGTAGATTTCACTTAATGGTTTATTGCAACATAAAGTAAATTCTTCATCATCATCAGCTGGATCAAGTGATTTAGAATTATTTTTATCATATTGTGGCAATAATCCATCATCGTAAATCAACATAAACATGTCTTTTGCATCGTTGTCTTTACAATAAAGATATATTTTACTAAATAGCTCATGTGTATTAGGCGGCTTTATACCTTTCATAAGCCACGCATACTTAGACTCTTCATGATATTTAACGCTTGCTATTATATCCTGAACATTGTCTGAAGGTGTTGCAATTATACCTTCACACCCAGAACACATTCTATTGTTTATATCAACAGTAGAGAGTTCATATTCACACAATGGACAATGAACAACTTGAGCATAGGGCTCTACTTCGCATACCAGAATAACATCATCCTGTAGATGAATATCAGTTATACTGCCAAGAAGATTTTGGCGCGTGCTACGACCAATATCCGTAGTAGACGTCGTTGTATTGCTGGTTGTTTGTGGTTGTTGATGTGGCTGCTGGTACGGCTGCTTGATTGTGTCCCCCGAAGCCGAATACGGGGGGTAGGCTTTTTTTGAGACATTCTCCGTCCACTTAACAACTTCTGGATCTGGATCATTTATTTTAGTCTCAATTTCAAAGACATCTTCAGGTTTCAAAGTATAAGCTACCCCGGCCATTTGCATCTCAATATGGTATTGAGTCGCATTATTATCTTTTGTCTTTTGCCAGCCAAAAGTAATATGTAGACCATCAAAATCAGCTTGATCCTCATGATCTGTACCAGAAGCATAAGCCGCCATTTCCGGATGAGAATGAACTGAACCAACAATGGACAAATGTTCTTCTTTCATTTCTACTATAGATTCCGGATCATACTTACAATGAACAGAAGTATTCTCCTGTTTAGGAACTAGGATTCCCCAAGAATCTGATGTCATATTTGTTGTATCAAAAGTTAGCATAACAATTGATTCAGTGCCATGTTGGGCATGAACCAATCTGAAAAACTCGTCTAGTTTAGCAATAAGAGTTTTAGGAATTGCAGGCAAGTTGTATATAGCTTCTGCTTCCAAACCAACAAAAGTTTCTCCGAAAGCATCGTTTTCAACAGGTTGACAAACTCTGCCAATCATATTCTTAACAACTTTAAACAAACACATTTGACGATCTTCTTCAACAATTTCAGTTGTTTTACCGCTGGTCCAAATTCTACTATATGAACCAGGTATTTGTTGATAACCGCTAGGTTCTGTTTTTGTATATGTTTTAAAAGTTGATTTGTCAGTTAAGATATAATATATAGTGAATTGCAAATCATTTTCTATAATATTTATAACATTTTCTTTATTTCCCAAAAAGCACGGGACTCCATTGGGCATATAGAAAAAATCTAAATCATTTATAGTTATACCATTCTGTGTTTCAGTCATAATATATTCTCCTTATCTTTACGGTAATTCGAATGTTTTAACAATATTTGCATTCATAAGAATGTTGTCCTGTTCGTGATTCATAATAATATGAATCATTTTTAATTCTTCTAAAGTCTCTATGTTAAATTTTGAAGGATCATAAACAAGTTTATTGTCAGAATTAAAGCATGTGCAGCCTTTGCATGCTTTGTTATATACAGGAGAATTAATTATATTTTTATCAAAATCATAAGGTAACTTAGCATAATCAAGTATTTCTTTTAACGGATAAAAAGAATAATTTTTATCTTCAGAAATTGTAAGACAAACTGTATCGTCTACATGCTGCACAATTCCAAGTTCGTGCATTTTCTCTAAACTCGGAGTATATTCATCATGTTCAACATTTACTTTAAGTTGTCCACAAGGACAAATTATTTTGTCTTCGTATACACCATTTGAACAAGTAGCTTTACAAGTATACTTCACAACAAGTTTATCATTTTCAATGTAAGCATAACGATTGTAATAACTAGGATAAGATTCATAAATTGGCATAAGTGTTGAACAATCATCGCATTTTGCGCAAGGTATAGCACCTATTTGTTGTTCAGGGGATTTGATGCATTCAGTACAAAGATCGTATTCTTCCTTATCATTATTCCAATAAGGTTGATATCCTTTTACTACATAGTCAAGGTGAAAATGACTATCACAATTTGAACAAGTTACAATATCATCATTATGGAAGTATTCGCCGTACCTATCAATGTAGGTAACATAATCCGTATGATAATGTTCATCACGACTTGCTACATAAACACAATTTTCTTCAAAACAATCAGGACAATAATAATAATTTTGAACTACATGTGCATCATCTTTTGATGTATCATGTTGACAACAAGAGCAGGTAACATATTCATTTTCAATTTCAAGTACGTCTTCTTCAAGTTCCGCGTCAACAACTTTACTGTGAGATTTAGCAGTTAAAAAATAGTTTTCTCGCAAAGATTCTACACTCTCATAAGGATTATAAAAATCTGAAGATTTATTTATTACTGCGCTATCAGCATAAGCTTTTTTAATAAAAGCAAAACTATTAATATCTTTAAACTCTTTATCTTTTCTAGCTATTGCATTGACAGGTTTTGTTTTATTCTTATCACTATAGTATGCGGCATAGTCTCCAGTAATTGCCATTCCCAATGTCAATGGAGTTCCATTATGATAATGTTGCGATTGATTATCCTTATCTTGCACAAGAACAGGTATCCACAAAGATTCATTGAGAGTCCATTGAAATCCATCTTTATCAGTCTTTTTATGCCATTCAAAAGGATCCCATAAATATTTATAATCATCCGCAAGTAACTCATTATTCATTGCTCTCGCAGAATAATGATCTCTGTAAAATCTCGGACCATCAGTTTCTGACATGTTATTGTCATTGTAAGCTTCAGAACCAGAACATCTTTCTATAATGCGAAAAACTTTTTCCCCCAAAGGAATGTCAGTCCAATTTTCATTATGATACAAACAAACCCATCCGACAGCGTTTCCGCGATAACCTTTACAATTAATATTTGGCAAATTGACATGATATAAAACTTGATTAGGAGAAGTAATTGGCACAGGAGAATAAAACATTCTTGCGCCATAAAAATTACCATCAAGCAAATCTCCTATATAAATTCTGTAAGGCTGCGCAAGATGATATGTTTGAGCACTTGTATCATTTTCGTATTTGCCCCATATTATTCTAGAAACTCCTGGAACATGTTGTACAACTACTTGACAATGATTACCGGCTTGACGATAAGCCAATAATCCAGTACCATCTAACGGCAACAAACCAGTGTCTATAAATGCATACTTTGAAAAGTTAACATAAAAAGATGTCAAATCTTTTTCGGTAACATGGTCAAGATTAAAAGACTTTACAGTGCCTCGAATAGTAGCGCTTTGAGTTTCGTCTTTAGTTACAATACTATAATCAATCATTAGGGTCCTCCTTATCTACAGCCATGATTTTGTTTATTGCATTATCAATATCTTTCTCAAAGTCTCCAAAGGTAGAAGCAAACCAATTTGGATCAGTTTCAACCATTTCAACAATCTTCAATTTACCATTTAGAGAATCATAAATTTCAACTATATCTGCAACCCTATCTACAGCTTTAGCTAATCTCTTTAGATCGGTTTTGGATCGAGTCAAACTTAGAATCGGTTTCAATACTGGTAAATCATCAATTGTAAAATCGTTAACCAATTTGTCTATCCGTTCTTGCAAAATTTTAACTTTCTTATTTAATTCCTCTTTGGTTTTTGCCGCAGCAGTCATAGAAAATGTAAAAGAAGTAAGTTTGTTTTGGTAATCAAAATTGTCCGTCATAATTTTTATACTTTCTATTGAGTTTTAAATGTTCTTTAAGTTCTATAAAAGACCATATAGCAGTTGATACTCCTACAAACATCTTTGTAAGAATTTTAATTACTTCAGAATGATTAGGATTTAAAGAAGAAAATCCGTTTATATCAAAAAAACATTCATCTAAAAATTGTTTTATATTTTCTTGTTTTTTCACTATTCGCTCTCCGTTTTCTCGTCCAAATCCAAATTGTTGACAATAGAAGCAAAAGTATAATCCACAAATAGTTGTTCTTCATATCTTTCAATTATGCTACTCAATTGTATATTGCGCAATTTTGATACTACACCTATGATAATAAACGGACTTAAAAGCATTAACATAATATTCCTCACTTTTGTTTGGCTTGACGATATTTTTTACCGTCAAATCCAAAATAGTTAAAAATAAAAGAAATTAAATAATATGTTATTAAAATATTTATGCTATAAAATTTGTAAAAACTATTATAAAAAATCATAAATAAAATATAAATAAATTCCAACAACAAACCCGCCATAGAAATCATTGGTAAATTTGCAGGATCTATGTCTGCTATATGAGTTAAGCCTATTAATAAAAATGGAACAGGAATAAACAATGGATAAGACGCTTTCGCGTTAAAAGCTTTTCCATACATATAATGACCCAATTCATGAATTATAATGCCTAGAGACATTAGAATAGCTATAGGAGGGCTTATAAAAGCATAACTAATCTGAGCAACGGCACAAGCAGTAAGTATGGAATAAATTAATTTTATTTTAGATTTATATATTTTCTTTATTTTTTCATACTCTACAAATAAAGCAATCTTTGGATAAAAAGAATTTGTCCAATAATCATCATATTTTAAATTCAAAGTATTTATCATAAATTATATTCTTTGCGTTTAGAAGAAATATAATTTTTGTTAAGTGATTTAGCCACATGAGAATACACAAATGCTTTTACACTATACATAGAAGCTATTTCGTTTTTATTGTCTATAATACTTTCTTCTTGTTTTATTTCCAATTCTTTAGACAATATTTGATAAACAATTTTATGCTTATTAATCGTATGAGTTAAAATATTATGAAAAGTTTTAATATAAGTCAATATAAAAGTAGGAGTAATATCAACATTAAGAGCGGACACCAATTCTTTCAACTCATCAGAATCATCAACAATCATTTCTTCCAAAACATACAACAACACTTGTTGCTGAATAATATTCTGTTCTAGCCGATAGAATTCGTAGGTTTTACTAAAGCGACTATCAGTCATTTGATCCAAGACATGAAATATAGCTTTTGTCAAACCAGTATTATGAGTTGTATCACCCCAGTTTCCTGCAGCTTCTAGCAAAGCAATAACTATTCTTGCCCTAGAATCAACTTGACCTGCTTTTGTCAACAAATCTGAAGTATCTATTTTGAAATCAGCATTTTCGCCAGCAATACGATTTGCTATTGTTTCGCTTATTTTTTGAGAAGTATTTTCATTAGTTTGGAAAATGTCATCATCATTTTGATTAAAAATATCTTCAGGATTATTTGACATAAAGACTCCTAATTATTGATATTAAGATATATTATTAAGATCGATATCTGGATTTGTTCTTATTGAAATTAAATTAGCATTAAGATCAACTAAAACATTTCGTAATTTTTCAACTACAATAGCTTGATTATAAATGTGTGTGTTTCGGTTAGAATTATCAATTGCCAAAATTTCATTACAAGTATTTATCAAAGAAGTTAGAGTATTTTCCACAGTTAATAAAAGAGAATTGATTGTAGAAACAATATTTGGATTAATTTCCAAAAAAGGACTAATCATATCTTGCTTTAATAAATCAAGTTTTTCTTGCATTTCATTTTTATAAGCAATAGTCGAATTAATAGCATTTGAAATTATATTAGAAGCCTTTTCAATCATTTCTTTTTCGTATTGAATTGAATTGGTAATATCTTTAATAATTTCAGAATAATCTTTCATTAAAACATTCTCCTTCATTAAACTACTGAAGCATTTGGGCTATTTTATTTAATTCTTCCATTTCTTTTTTAGAAATTTTACGTTTATTATATAATTCTTCTTGAGAAAGACCAATAGAAAATTTAAGATTTTTATTGTATCTATTCACATGAACATACGTATCATCATTAAGTTGATACTGATTTTTTGTCATTGGTTCTGGAATAAAATCTTCCACCAATACATCAGCTGATTCATTTCCCAAGATAGCTAAACACCAATGGGTTGCCCCTTGGGAAATTCTAATTCCATATTTAGAAGTTTTAACGCCAAAAAAGTTTAAAGGTTTATTATTTTTTGATGCTCTAGTTACTTCTTTAAAGTAAAGAACTTCCTTGACGCCTTTATTGTTTAACTTATAAAGTATGAAATGTGCATTTTCAAAATTGTTAGATATAGCTTGTTGTATGATTATTTTTTTCTTGTTCATAACTTTCCTTTTGTTGATATTACCATATTGAAAATCCGCCACAATTGGCTAAAAATTTTTGAAATTCTATTACATTCTCCTCAGAAAATGGATAATTACATTGAAAGCTTTTCTTTTTACCTAAACCATTACAAGCATTGCATGTCAATATAATATTTCCTAATTCATCTTTTAGGACGTTTTCTTTCTTTTCTTCTTCTAAATAAACAAAACTCCCCGGTGCCCATTTTCTTAGACCAGTTTGATCACAGTATTCACAGTCTTCAAGTTCTAATTCTTCTAAATTCTTCATATAAGATTCTTGATACTGTTTGACAGAACCATTCTTTATATGCACTGCCAATTTATCAGCAAGTTTTTTTGCATCGACAGAGTTTAGTCCGCTTCCAGAATTTGAATGACCATACTCCACCTTACCAGCTATTGCAGGAAAAGTATTCTCTATATATTCCCACAAAGGATGCCACCACCAAACATTGTTTCTAAAATATTCACCGGTTTCATTTTTAGGATTTTTTCCGTAAACATCCATTCCCATAAAGCCTCCTAAGAATTAAAAGTTTTTACAGATAAACGCGTATTAACATCGCAAATAGCGTGATACACTGTTTTATCTGAAGATCTTTCAAAAGATAATCTGTATTCAATCTCCGAATGATTAACAGTTAAATCAACAACTTCTTTGCTTATTAATTTATACAATTCTGCATTTCTGTTATTACCAATCCAAATATATGAATTAACATCTATATTGGACACCGACAAAGTCTGCCCATAATAATTTTCTGGCATACTTGGAATATAATATATTTTATCAATAGTATTACTCATTTTTATTCTCCTTCGTGGGCCGTGTAGGGTTTGAACCTACGACCTTCACCTTGTAAAAGTGCTGCTCTACCACTGAGCTAACAGCCCAAATCGTGGGGGGACGGTTCGCTCCCCTTGTTAAAACACTGGCTGGGCCATACGGTTTTTAACCCCGTTGTAACGTGTGCACACGTTACTTGATTATTAAGCAAATTAAAATTTATTTTTAATTCGCTTAATAAAATTAAAAATTAACTGTTTATTCGATTTTGCAAAAGATCAGAACGTATAAAATTACCAGTATTGATTGGATAATCAATAAAATGATTTCCATTCAAAGTAATTTTAGTTATGCTTTCAAAACACGTTATGCAAAGCATGCCCTTTTCTGTTTGGGCTAGCGCCCAAACATCATCTTTTAATGCATAATATTCAAATATTTTCAATGTGTTAACACCGCATTGAACACAGTTAAATTCTGACAAATCTTCGTCATCCATAAATATCAGTCCTGTCGATTTAATAATCGTTTGACATAAAATGCTATTATAGCGCATACTATAATTGTTCCCACAAAAAATAAATCTAATTCTGTGGTATCTAATATATTATGATGATCAGCTATCACTGCCGTCTTCTTCTAACATTTTATTTATAGCTTGATCCAAATCAAGTATCTCTTTGTCAACCAATTCGTTTTCCCATTCGTCTACCGCGTATGTGATATGTGGTTCTAAAATTTGTTGAACTTGAGTCAGCCAATTTATTTCTAAATCTTTTTCAGACAAAACTCCAGCCCCTACCCAATCAGCTATCCGAGCGGATATGGCTTTAGACACTTCCCACATCTGCTGATATGTCAGAACTATTGACGCTTTGTATTCTGAAGGATCGTGTATCATAAGTTGTTACCCATACATGAACTAACAAAAGTTATCATAAATACAAGATATAATACTATGCCACTTGCCAATAAATACTTGCCAAATGTGCGATACTTTCTAACATACTTATATTCGTTTTTCATCGGCATTTCCATGGTACTCCTTGTAATCTGATGAATCATGTATCAAACATACTCATTTGCTGTCTTTTAAAAAACGTCACGAACCAGGCCAGTATTGAGCGCCATCTTTCCAAGCCATCTCC
>Ga0194116_10006771_pt1 | contig 12100 bp, 7 predicted proteins | sample TA2MahsurfametaG_4_FD_148617 | JGI IMG/M metagenome (GOLD analysis project Ga0194116, IMG submission 148617) | Freshwater microbial communities from Lake Tanganyika, Tanzania - TA2015008 Mahale S9 surface | ecosystem: Environmental > Aquatic > Freshwater > Lake | place: Tanzania: Lake Tanganyika... | reverse complement strand
GTTTTACATTGAAAAAGAAACCTTAACGTGGAAAAAATATTTAGACACAATACTACCACCTGCCAGCTCTTGTAAAAAATCCATCGAGGCAATTGGAACTGTCGGGAGAGCTAAAGACTTACTAAATGCTATCAAAAAAATTGCTGATATTATTCAACAAGAAGATATTCGTGAGATAATCCAATGCTTATATCCGGATGCCCCTCACGTACCGATCAAAAAAAACACCCTTCCAGAAAAAAAAGAGCTCATTTGCACCAATATCGCAGAAAATTATCAAGAAATATCTCCGCATAAAAACTTACTAGACAAGCACCTAATAGAAATAAAACATAATGACGATAAAGTTTTAGTTTTGGATCTATGTAGATTGATGCTGCAACAAGAAAATAATGAAAGCCAAAATCTTTGGGATGAATTCCCTCTAAGCATTCTGCACGAGATTCATCAAGCGATGAGCTGCCTATCCGAAATCATACAAGAAGAGGTTCAGCTCCTACATCATGAACTAGACTTTTCTGTATGGAGAACAGAGCATTTCAAAGAATATCTAAAACAAAAACGTAAGGAAGAAAAAGAACAAAAAAAATATGTTCAACCCTATACAGAATATCTAGAAAAAGTAGAAAAAGCCCTCTTCAAAGAATTCTGGACAGTATGCAGGCCTTACTTTATTAACGTGATCATCCAGGGGAAAGAAAAAACGATCTCCGAAGAATATGTAAAACTAACCCCTTACATAGATAGACTATTAAAAATCAAAGAAGAAAAAATAACGAACAAATCCTTCTTTAAAACCTTAGAAATTGCATTTAAAAAACTACCCCCCACTCAGTCTCTTAAGGAGATTAAACAAATGCAATCATTTGCGGAGATGACATCTCCTTTATGGGGGAAATATCGTCTACTAAGGAATACATCTGGTGAACAGCAGCTTAAGCACCTTGCTGGCGCGTTTTACCCTTTATCTGGGTATGGGTATGGTAGATCTCAGGCATTTCGTCAAGCTGCAGCACAAGGCTCTGTATTTAAGTTAGTGGTGGCTTACGAAGCCATGCGCCAGAGGTATTACTACTTAAATGAAAACAGCCTAAATCTTTCTCTAATTAACCCCCTCACTTTAGTGGATCAGTTACGGTTTGATAAAATCAATACAACACAACAAATCCTCGGATATACTTTAGAAGGAGACTCCATAAAACGCTTCTTCAAGGGGGGAATGCTTCCAAGAAGCCATGCTAATATCGGAAAAATAGATGTAAGAGGCGCTCTTGAGCAGTCAAGCAACCTTTATTTTTCTTATCTTGCATCGGAACATATTGAGAGCCCAGAGCTTCTAGAACAAGCCGCTAAAAACTTTGGATACGGGGCAAAAACAGGCATAGAATTACCCGGAGAAATTTCGGGAAATATTCCCAAAGATCTATCTGACAATAAAACTGGCCTATATTCATTTGCCATCGGGCAGCACTCTCTTGTAGTAACGCCCATACAATCATGCGTTATGCTTTCAACAATCGCCAATAAAGGAAAAGTACTTAAACCTAAAATTGTTCAACTTACAGCAGGTAAAAAACAAATATCTGATCCATTTTCTGAGATACACGAAGGGTTCCCCTTCCAAGAACAATTAGCTTTGGTTGGTATTCAATTTCCCTTATTTACGGAAGCCGTAGCAAATAAGCAAGCAGATGAGGTCAGATGGCGTCCTACTGAGGTAAAAAGAGAGCTCTTTTTGCCGACAGAAATACGTTCGATGCTTTTAGAAGGGATGCAAAGAGTAATCAACGGATCCAAAGGTACTGCAAGACCCAACGTAATAAAAGCATTATCCTCTAATCCAAAAATTTTCAAAGACTACATAGATTTAAGATACCAACTTGTTGGGAAAACCGGAACAGCAGAAACTCTATACAAACAATGGATAGATTCAGAATCAAAAGCTGAGATTAGTAACAACATATGGTTTGGTGGAATCAGCTTTGAAAAAGATCCGGAAGGAAATACGGACTGGGACAAGCCTGAGCTGGCAGTATCCGTATACCTAAAGTTTAGCGATACCGGGGGAAAGGAAGCGGCTCCTCTTGCTGCACAAATAGTTGCAAAATGGAGAGAAATTTGCGCAAAACACGGAAAACATTCCCACATTAATAAAAAAGAAGTTGAGGGAACTAAAGAATCTGTTGAAAATATTGAATGGTAGATTGCAGACCTTCAATAAAGTTAATTCTTGGCTGCCAATGTAAAACTTCTTTAGCTCTTGATATATCAGGCTTTCGAACTTTAGGATCATCAAGTGGTAGATCTTTGTAAATAAGCACCGAGGAGCTATTTGTTTTTCTCAATATAATCTCTGCAATTTCCTTTACAGAAAATTCTTGAGGGTTACCCAGGTTAACAGGACCGATAAAGCTAGTGTCGGACTCCATTAAAGCTACAAGACCAAGGATCATATCATCAACATAACAAAAAGAACGAGTTTGGGAGCCATCTCCATAGATTGTTATAGGCTTAGCGCGTAATGATTGTACTATAAAATTTGAAACGACCCTACCATCTTCTTCAAGCATATGGGGGCCATAAGTATTAAAAATTCTAGCTATCTTAATCTTTACTCCAAATGTTCTATGGAAATCAAAAAATAAGGTCTCCGCGCATCTTTTCCCTTCATCATAGCATGAGCGTATACCTACAGGATTGACATTACCCCAATAATCCTCAGTTTGAGGATGAATCAAAGGGTCGCCATATACCTCGCTTGTTGAGGCTTGTAAAACTGGGATATCATACTTTTTTGCCAGCTCTAATGCATGGAGAGCTCCAAAAAAACTTGTTTTCATCGTATAGATGGGATCTTCCTGATAATGAACAGGAGACGCAGGACAAGCCAAATTAAAAATAGCATCAACACAAAAGTCATAAGGAGAACATACATCAAAAGCATGAAAAGAAAATTTTGGATTAGCTAGCAAAGGCTCAATATTTTGTCTTCGTCCTGTATACAAATTATCAATACACACAACGTGGCATCCCAAATTAAGTAGATATGCACACAGATGGGAACCGACAAATCCGGCTCCCCCAGTAACTAAAATTTTATGACCTGCAGATATCTTCATGACAATTAGGACTCCACTAGTACGAAGGATAAGCAGTCTTTATTTTTTGATTCTTTCCATTTTAATAAGTTTTGAAAATCTTGTATTGAGTTATTAAAATCACAAGATATCAAACAAACATCAGACAAAGATTGATATATAACAGATTCTATTGAGCTGGCTTCAGATAAGGTATGAATAATAATAAAATCGTATATTTCTTTTTGCTCATCAAGAAATGCTTTAAACTTATGTTGTGAAATGCACTCAACAAAAAATCTTCCTGTTTTACCCATACTGATGAAATCAGCGTCTTCCGTTTTTTTGATCTCTGGACGTTCTATGACACCTGTCAAAAATGCATAGAGTCCTATATTTGATTCTGCACCCATTTCATTTTTTGTTGTATCTATTACTAGAACGTTTGCCCCTTTTTGAGTTAACACACTTGCTAGATTAACAGAAAAATTAACATGCGCATTACCCAAAATACTTGCAACGATGCCACTATTACTTTTTTTGTTATCGAAGATAAAATGAGCAAACTTTCTTAAAGAATTAAAATCTTTTTGATTAAGATTGTCTAATGGTTGTGCTGCAGACATGGAGACTTTTGAAAAAGACGGAATTTCCATATATTCTAATAACTCTTCAGACACTGGATTTCCTTGAGAGATTCTTTTTACAAAATGGAAAAAATATAAGGATAAAAACGATAAAAAGGCAATTAATGTAGGATAGATAAAGAGGCCTTTGTCTTGTGAAAATAAAGCGTATGTTGGTGTATCAAGGACACTATAATCGGAAAACTTCATGTTTTTATCTATGATTTTAGACTCTTCCATTTTCGCTAAATTTTCAATTATTCCTGAATAAATCTCTTTTTTTAATAAGAGCATATTTTCAGATTTCCACTTTTTAGGAAGAGAATTACTCATTTTATTTCTTATATCTGAAAGACGCTCTTCAATAAGTTTCTTTTCATTATTCAAAATATTAACAGACACTTTTTGAAGCGAATCAATTTTATCTTCTATTAACTTCGCTTTAATTTTTTGAGCACCGATCATTTGTGCAATGTGATTTCCAAGGAATTGTTTTTGATATAGTAAAGAATCTTTAATTCTTTCTGACTCCTTTATACTTCTATTTGACTCATCACGAAGCTCAAAAGCTAATTGACTGGCCTTTTGAATCATATTCTGGCTTACAGGATCTGTAAGAAGATTACTCAAAGAGCTTACTTCAACATCAGAATTATAAATTTGATCTTTGACATAAGTAAGCTGTTTAATATTTAAAATGACGGAATCTAACTCATGATTATAATCTATGTATAGACGTTGGACTGTCTCAGGATTTATTCCTGCAAGCTCTGATTCAGGGGTATATTCTTGAAAACTTTTCTTAAGGAGATCATCTTTTTTGGCCTCAGCAAGTAAAATGATATCTCTCAAAACTTCCTGAAATCTAGACTTTTTCTCTTGAAGTTGATGTATTAAAGAAATCTTCTCTTCCTCTTCTACAAGACTTATTTGCTTCTCTAAATCAGTTATTTGATCAACGTACTTATTTATTAACTTAGAGGACTTGGATCTAGTACTTTTCCTAAATTGATCAATATTTCCCTTAGAAATAATATTAAGGATAGACTCAGATTCATTCTTCAATTCTATCATCTTGTCAAGGTCATTAGATACCGTTGAAAACGTTTGAGCCAAGAATTCAGACTTATACTTTGCTTTTTCACTAAGATCGCAAGACATATATGTTTCAATAGAAGCATCGATGGGTATAATAAACTCGTTTACGTTTTTTTCTTTGCGTTTGTTATCTTTTATTTTCTCATAAAGTTCATCATCATCAAGCACTTCATCCTTTACTTTAGACTGTTTACCTGATTTCAACCTAGAGATGTCAAGATTTACATCATAGAGCCTTGAGTTATATTCTTCATTTGGCTTATCAAACATCATTAGCTGCTGATGCATGCCTAAAAAACCATCATTTTCGAGGTTGTTTTGAAGATAGTCTGCATGCTCATCTAAAAAATCTGCATAATTTTTTTCTACAAGGCTTTTTCTTTTTCCTAAAAATTGAGACTGTTGATCACAAATCTTACCATTCTCTTCTTTCAAAAAATCTATGTATTTTTTAAGAACAACGTTTAAAAACCTTTGTGGCATCTCTTGAGATATAGCCTGAAATTTTAGTATCAGGACATCAGTTTCTTCTTTATCCCCTTTTACTAAGAAGTTTTTTTTCGCACTTTCAAGAACCTTGTACATGGGGAGAACATAAACATCGAAGTTCTTATTGAAGGAAACATTTTGAGGAATCTTGTCCAATGTAAAAACCAGATCATTTAAGACCACTTGTTCTGAAATTTTACCCTTAATTTCACTTTTTTGCTCAGTATCAACAATAATAAATTCTGCGTTATTAAGAATGCGCAAGGTCATTTTTTTTGTCGTATAATTTTTATACACAACATCAGAAAAAACAAATTCTTTATCTTCAATATTTTTAGAAGGTTTTTTAGGAAAAACACTTGTAGATATATTTGCAATTTTCCTTTCGAACCATCCTTTTTGTCTAACTTCAATTTGCCCCCCCGTTTCTGAGATAACTTGGCGAAGAAAATCTTGAGATTTTAAACAAGAAACGACTGAGTTTTGGAAGTTAACAAAGGGAATGGCACTTAAAAAACTTCTCAATTGTGGAGGAGCTTCACTAGCTGAAGCTTTTTTAAGCTTGGCTTCTGATTCATATTTAACTGGTGATGCAGAAAACAATACGAATGTGCTCAAAAAAACTACAGAGGACATTGTTATATAAAATGTCCTTTTCTTCTTATAAAGGGTCTTAAAATCTGTTAATGAGAAAAAGACTTGATCATTTTTTCTACCCAACATGAAGTCCTCACATAAATTTAGCTATATTTTAAACGTGCGGAATATATCAATAATAGATCAAACCAACAAGTTATTTTTAAACCACAACAACTTAAGGAGCATTAACTCCAATTTGTTTCACCCCTTTTGTAGCTAAATCTATTCCTATTAATGTTGGCAACACTTGTTCTACAAAACGATTCCACTCTGTAAGAGGTTTTGCCGCAACATACACAATATCCCCTGGGATAAGAAGCATACTGTCATTAGGCAGTTGAATTACATGCTGCCAATTCAATGTGTATATTTTTGGATGAAGAACATTTCCTCTAATAACCTGAATGTAAGACTTATCCCCCGTATAAGGAATTCCACCTGCCTCAGCCAACGCCTTTCTAAGCGTCATAAATCCGTTAGGTACGTCTACAACGCGTTCTTTGCCCACTTCACCAAGTACCATAATAGTAGAGTCCGAGGAGTCTGCGATATACACCTTGTCCCCGCCTCTCATGACAATATTTTGAGTCATATCACCACTTTTCATAAGCTTGTATATGTCAACAGGAACGATTTCATTTTCTCTTACAACATAGCTCTTAAAATAATTTGCATTAGGAGGCACTTTAGCCATAGCCAATGTTTCAAAGAGCCTGATGCGTCCATCGACAGGTATAGTAGGAATCGACACCATACCTGCGAGCTCGACTTTTCTTTCTATTCTGTCTTTGAAAGACAAAAAAACTTGAATGTCTTTGATTTGGCGTTGATATTCATCTTGTATCTTAATTCTACCCTCTTCTAGGGTCAATCCTTGTACTTCTATAGGATCAAGATCAGGGAGAATAATTGTTCCATCTACAACTTTAAAACCAACAACATTACTTAATTGCGATAGGGCTGCTACAAGATCATTTCTTACTGGATGAAACAAAGTGACTTGTAAAACATCTCCATCGTGAATGATATCTGTGTATGTTTCTAAAAAATCTTCAGACAATTCTTCATAAGATATTCCCTGCATTTCAAGAATAGAAAACTTACCCTGGCGAATTTTATATGAATCCATCACAAACTCATCTGCACCTAAAGCATCTTTTCCGCGGTATGGTGGGTTAGAACAGCTAAAGAAAAAAACGCTCATAACAAAAAAAATTACCATGAAAAAAAACTTTTTAAAGTAGCGTATATTGATAAATTTGCTAGAATTCATATAAGAAAGCTCAATAAGTGTAATAATCAATCGTCATGAATAATAATCTGCAAAACTCATTTTCATCGAGAAAGAAAATTTTCATAACCGGAATAGCTGGATTTATCGGGTTTCACCTTGCTCTGAAATTAAAAGAGCGTGGCGATATTGTTGAGGGATGCGATAATTTCAATTCTTACTATGAACCAGAACTAAAAAAAGCTAGAGCTTCTATTCTTAAAAATGCTGGGATCGATGTTCATAACGTTGATATACGAAACAAAGTAGAAATAGAGAAAATATTTAAAAACTCCAACTTCACCCATATAACACATTTAGCAGCCCAAGCGGGTGTAAGGTACTGTATTACACATCCACAAGCTTACGTGGACAGCAACCTGGACGGATTTGTTCAAATGCTAGAGATATCTAGACAATTTGGAGCTCTTCCGTTCATATATGCATCCTCATCTTCCGTATATGGCCTTAATAAAAAAATACCTTTTTCGGAAACAGATGCTACAGAGCACCCCTCCAATTTTTATGGCGCTACCAAAAAAAGCAACGAATTAATTGCTAGATCATATCACAACCTCTATAAAATTCCTGTAACTGGTCTTCGCTTTTTCACTGTTTATGGCCCATGGGGCAGACCTGACATGGCATACTTTAACTTCACAAAGCTTATGTTAGAATCTAATCCCGTACCTCTTTTTGCTGAAGGAAAAATGTTAAGAGACTTTACATACATTGACGACATCATACAAGGGACTATCGCAGCGATCGATAAATCTTATCCTGACGAAATATTCAACTTGGGCAATAATCAACCTCAATCTGTCCTAGAGCTTGTATCTGCAATCGAAGAAGCAACGGGGGCAAAAGCTACATTCAACCATTTCCCTGCGCAGCCTGGCGAAGTTAAAACCACTTATGCAGATATATCTAAAGCACAAAAGCTTCTTTCATTCGAACCTAAAACTTCCTTAAAAGAAGGAATCGAAAAATTCACTCTATGGTATTCAGACTTCTATAAGTAGATGTCTAAACTTCTTGATTTTTCCAAAAAAAGACTGTAAATAATAAATTTACTCTTTTTTTTCTAATTGAGGATCACTTTGAAATTACGTTATTACATGATAACAATGGCTGGCATATTTTTATTTTCTCAAGCAAGTGCAAGTACATTAAAAAATAAAACGTTTGATAACCCAGATTTATTGTCATTTGGGGTAGGGATATTCAATATTATAAAAGATCCTACTCATGTTCTTTTTCAGTTTGAGTATAAAAGGACTTTTTCTAATTTCAAAAAAGCAAGGCCTATATTTGGTGCATTTACAACAGAACAACTAAGCACCTATTTTTATACGGGCGTTGGGTATGATATCTTCTTGTATAAAAGTATAGTTTTTACACCTAGCTTTTGTGCTGGAATATATTTTCCTGGTTGGGGGAAAAAGCTACATTTTCCACTAGAATACAGATCATCGGCCGAGCTAGCCTATGTGCTTAAGAATAAAAGTAGAATAGGGGCGCAGTTTTATCATATTTCAAATGCTTCTATAGGGAAAAAAAATCCAGGTGTTGAAGCCCTTGTAGTAAGCTATTCAATCGCATTGTAGCAAAAGCTCAAAGGCTTTAGGTAAATTGCTTACAATATCGGATGCTAAAATACAAAATGAGGTTTTTTCAAGCGCAGAGATTTCTCCTGCCTTAGAATGAAGATATACCCCTAGGATCGCTGCATCAAGTAATGCTAACTTTTGTGCTAGTAGGGAGCTAATAATACCAGTAAGAACATCTCCGCTGCCAGCTGTTGCCATACCTGGATCTCCAAAAGTCATGATTACGGGGATCTGATCTGGAGAAAAAATAAATGTCGGAGCCCCCTTTAAAACAACTACAACCTTTTTACTTTCCACATATTTTCTTGTGCTAGACAGCAAACACCCATCCATACTTCTTTCATAAGACGATTGTAAAAGAGAGTACATTTCCCCATGATGGGGCGTTAATATAGTTTTTTGTGGCACCGGATCCCCTGGATTATTTGCGATGTAATACAATCCATCTGCATCTATTACACAAGGAATTTTAATATTTGCAACCAAAGCACGTAATTCTTCGAAGATCGCATCATTTCTTCCTAGCCCTGGACCTATAAAACAACTAGAAGCTCTAGACATCTCTAATAAAAACTTGCTTAAACTATACGGCTCTTGAATAACCTCTACAGGCATAGCAGTGAGGGCATCTTCTGGATAGAACAATCTCACAATTCCTGCTCCACTTCGTAGAGCTGCTGATGAAGACAAAACAGCGGCACCTTGCATTAACGTGCTTCCAGCAAAACCTAGAACATACCCTCTTTGATACTTATGCCAACATCTATCAACAGCTGGAAGACGGTTCTTCATACCGTCTTCCATAGCAAGAAGAGCTTGAGCTGAAGCAGTAGAAATATGTTTTTCATCAAGTCCAAACAAGACTCTAACTAAACTACCGACGAAATTCCATCCCTGATTAATAAAAAAACCCCACTTAGGGAGCTCAAGGTATAAGGTTATGCAAGCCTTCACAGCCTCCGTCTCCACAACTCCTGTAGTCCCACATAAACCTGATGGTATATCTATAGAAAGTACAGTTGCATCTGATGAATTAATAATTTGAATAGCTTCTAAAAGAACTTCTTTAGCAGCTCCTTTGAATCCCGTTCCAACTAATCCATCTAGGATCAGATCCTTTTCTTTTATTTCTAAAGAACTCAAAGAGAAAAATTGGATATTTGGGCATGTAGAGAGGAGATTTTGTTTTTGAATTTTACAAAGAGAGGAGCATTCTTGTTCAAGATAAGGGTGAACAATATCTACTAAAATACCTTTAAGAGATAAGATCCTTGCAGTAACAAAAGCATCGCCTCCATTATTTCCTTTACCAGCAAAAACTACAACTCTATCAAATTCAGGATTTGTCTTTAGGAAATCTAAAACATATTTAGCTATCGACTCTCCAGCATTTTCCATGAACTGTAAATCTGAAAAACCTTGAGAAAATGCAATTTTTTCGATCCTAGACATTTCTTCAGAAGTTACGACTTTTAGCAAGGCTTTATCCTCCATTAGAAACGGCAGCTTTAGATCTTAGAGATGCTCTTCCTTTATAGCTCTTTGTAATAAAGACTTAACGGCATCATGGGGGTTCATGTTATCATAGATAATTGCATACACTACCTCAGTTATAGGAAGTGCTATATGAGATTTATTGCCTAGTTGAAGCGCAGAGACACACGTATAAGCCCCTTCCACAACCATACCGACCTTATCCCTAGCTTCCTGAGGAGATAGCCCTTCTGCAAGATAAAAACCGAACATATAATTTCTGGACAACTTAGATAAACATGTCACGCATAGATCCCCTAGTCCAGATAGACCGTTTAATGTTTCTTGTTTACACCCCTTCACAGTGGACAGTTTTCTTATCTCGTGTAGTCCTCGGGTCATAAGAGCTGCTTTTGTATTATCGCCGAATCCCAAGCCATCGGAGATTCCACAAGCTATCGCTATTATATTTTTCATAGCGCCACCAAAAGCGACCCCATTGAGATCTAAATTAGGGTAAACTCTGAAAAAAGAGGTATTAAAGGCATCGCAAATCAAATTCATAAGCTTTGGGTCATATGAAGAGCAAACAACAGATGTAGGAAGTTTTTGGATGACCTCCTCTGCATGACTTGGACCACTTAAGCAACCAATCTTACTTCTGTAAGATTCTCCAAATATTTCTAGAATAACTTCAGGAAGAAGAAGCCCGGAATTTTGCTCTATCCCTTTGGAAGTAATTATAATGGGAGCACCTTTTATTCCGAGTTTATGTACCTGCTCGAAGACAGGTCTGATACCACGAGAAGAAACTGATTCAATTATGATTTCTGCGTCTTTTAAAGCATCTGCTAGATCTGATGTAAATGATACATTATCCGATGCTTCAAAATGAGGCAATTTAGGATGATGCCTATCTACCGATAGTTTTGTTGCAAAGTCAGGTTTTGAGGTCCACAGTTTAACCTTATGACCATTCGATCCTAGCAGGGATGCTAGACAAAACCCCCAAGTACCTGATCCTAAAAAACCTACTCGCATCATAACTCCTTTTATTCATTTATATCAGACTCTGAAGACAATTACAAGGGATACGCATCAATATAATTTTGATTTGGCAAAGGTTTATCCTTCCAGTAGTCGATCATCTCTTGTGAGGGATACCAAAATTCTGAGGCAAGTTCAAATTCTCTGTCAGGCGCAGACAATCCCGATAATTCTTCATATATCTGCTTAAATCTAATTGACAAATCACGAGCAACAGAATGAACACTTTTGTCTCCCTCTGCATTCTTTAAAGCAGAATAACAAGAGCTTCTATCGCATTTTATTATAGAAATAGCATCAGTAAACATGAATAAATCAAAGATATACCTCTCAAATTTCCAAACTTTTTCATTTTTATCTAATAATTTTGTCTTTTTAAGTGCTAAATGCCAAGGGATAGAGGAAATTTTATCTATATTCATCTCTATAAATTTAATTGAAAAAGACATTATTCCTGTATTAGCCAGTGGAAATATTAGTCTGCCGTTGTTATCTAGAGATGTTTTATCAATATCGCTTAAATCTGAATATTCAACGATACGTAATTTATTGTTCACCTTCGCAAAAACGCCTACGGATTCATAAGGATCTTGTCTTTCGATAACTTTCACAGCTATATCTGCCGTTTTAAGGATATGAATTCCTGCTAATTCAAAATCAAATGGGTCTGCAAGAGGATTGTCCACTGGGATCACATTTACATATTCGATACCTGATTTTTTCCATTTTTCAAGAATCGAAGAGTCATGCAAATGAAGTAGTGCCGCTCCA
>Ga0194116_10006762_pt1 | contig 12110 bp, 7 predicted proteins | sample TA2MahsurfametaG_4_FD_148617 | JGI IMG/M metagenome (GOLD analysis project Ga0194116, IMG submission 148617) | Freshwater microbial communities from Lake Tanganyika, Tanzania - TA2015008 Mahale S9 surface | ecosystem: Environmental > Aquatic > Freshwater > Lake | place: Tanzania: Lake Tanganyika... | reverse complement strand
TGCTGAGAGCGATTTGCGTCGGGCGATTATCGTCGAACCCCGCTTTGTCCCGGCTTGGGTCAATCTCGCCGATGTGTTGCGCACCGCGGGTCGAGACGCCGAGGCCGAGACGCTGCTCCGCGATGCGCTGAGTCGCGATGCGCTCAAGCGCAACGCTACGGCGCCTGCGCTGCGTGAGGCGCTCGGCTTTGTCTTGGTCAGGCAGGGCCGCAAGGCAGAGGCCGTGCGCGAGTTCGAGGCAGCTTATCGTGCAGCCCCCGAGACACCGCGATTTCGCTATGTGTACGCGCTGGCGCTGCATGATGCCGGGCAGATCAAGCAGTCGCTGCGCGTGCTGGAGGAGGGTCTTGCCCGTCACTACGATCGCGATTCTTTGCTGGCAGTGGCCGCCTTTGCGCGTGACGCGGGAGACAATTCGGCCGCCGAGAGCGCATTGCAGCGTCTGCGGGCCGTAAACCCGGGCGATCCGGCGCTGATGGTCGCTCAATGATTTCAGATATCGACTACATGCGCATGGCGCTGCGTCTCGCTCAGGCTGCCGGAACGCGTGGCGAAGTGCCGGTCGGCGCCATACTCGTGCGTGGTGATACCGTGATCGGCGAGGGCGCGAACTGTCCGATCCACACCCATGATCCGACCGCACATGCCGAAATCGTTGCCCTGCGCGCGGCAGCCGCTCGGGTCGGTGATTACCGTTTGAACCAAGCTACGCTATACGTCACGCTCGAGCCCTGCATCATGTGTGCGTCGGCTCTCGTACACGCACGGGTACGGCGCGTCGTGTTCGGCGCCTGGGACCCGAAAGCGGGTGGTGCCGGCAGCATCGCCGATATCTTCGCAATCCCGGAACTGAACCATCGGGTGGACGTTTTTGGCGGTGTGCTCGCTGAGGAATGCGGTACCCTGCTGACCGAATTTTTCCGCGCGCGCCGCTCATGAAAACCGTTCCCTCACTGACGACAGGGTCAATTCCCAAGACTCTGTTCACGTTCGCCTTGCCGATTCTGCTTGGCAACGTCTTGCAGTCGGTCAATGGGTCGATCAATGCCGTCTGGATCGGCAAATATCTCGGAGCGGCGGCGCTCACCGGCGCCAACAACTCGAACATCGTCATTTTCTTGCTGCTGGGCGCGGTCTTCGGCATCACCATGGCCTCGACCATCTTGATCGCGCAACACTACGGTGCCCAGCGCCTCGACGAAGCCAAGCGTGTCACCGGCACCAGTGCGACCTTTTTCTTTGGACTGTCGCTGCTGTTCTCGATCGGCGGATTTTTTGCAGCGCCGCATATCCTGCACTGGATGGGTACGCCGGCCGACGCGCTCGATTACGGTGTGGATTATCTGCGCGTCATGTTCGTCGCGCTGCCCGCCTCTTACGCGTTTTTCTTTGTCAACGGTGCCTTGCGCGGCGCGGGAGATTCGAAAACGCCGTTCCGGTTTTTGGTGATGTCGGTGATCCTGGACATTCTGCTCAATCCGCTATTCATCTTCGGATTAGGCCCCTTGCCCGGGCTCGGCATCGCGGGGTCTGCGCTGGCCACGCTCGTCTCGCAATCTTTGAGCCTGGCGGCGATCCTGCGCCATGTCTACAAAGAGCGTAATCCGCTCGCCATTCACCGCGGCGAGGGCCACCTGCTGCGCATCGATTGGCAGATCATCCGCAGTCTGGTGGTCAAGGGCATTCCGATGGGACTGCAGATGATCGTGCTCTCCTCGAGCATGGTGCTGTTTTTGCGGGTGGTGAATCGCTTTGGTTCCGATACTGCTGCCGCCTTTGCCGCCGACATGCAACTTTGGACCTACGTGCAAATGCCGGCGCTGGCCCTGGGCGCTGCCGTCTCTTCGATGGCAGCACAAAATATTGGTGCCAAGCAGTGGCATCGGGTAGCCGATATTGCCAAGTACGGCGTGCTCTTCAATTTGCTGCTCACCGGGACACCGGTGCTGCTCATCTATCTCGGCGAGGGACTCGCGATCAGCGTTTTCCTGCCGGCCCACAGTCCCGCGCTCGATATCGCGGTCCACATGAACCACATTATTCTTTGGTCGTATCCGCTCTTCGGCATCTCCATGGTGCTCTCGGGAGTGGTGCGGGCAGCGGGTGCCGTGATGGCACCTCTCTTTATTTTACTGATCTCGCTGCTCATCGTGCGCACGCCGCTCGCCGAGTACGGCTACGCGCAATGGGGTGCTGACGGTGTTTGGTGGAGCTTCTCGATCTCGGCGATCGTGGCCGCCCTGTTGTCGGCGACGTATTACCTCGCGGGCTCCTGGCGCTCGGCGTCGATGCGGGTCGGCGCCTCGGCCTGAGTCGACGCCTCGGCCTGAGTCGATACTGAGGCGGGGGTCAGCGTCGAGCCTGCAGCCATTGACGCCTCCTGCGGAAACCGGTCCTGCAGCAGCCCCCAATATTGCTGCACGCGATCGACGAGCATTCTCGTCTCGAAGCCGCGCGCGTAGCCGTTCTTCATTTGCAGATACCAGAATTCTTCGGAGAGCAGCGTCAGGCGTTCGCGAACGTCGATCCAGGCGTCGCTATTGCCACCCTGGCGCGCGGTGAGCACTCGTGCATCTTCGAGATGTCCGTAGCCCATGTTGTATGAGGCAATCGCCATCCACAGCCGGTCGGGCTGGCGAATGCGCGCCGGCACAGTGTCGTGCAGTTGTGCGAGGTAACGCGCGCCGGCGAGGATGCTTTCGCGTTCGTCAAAAGGATTGACCATGCCGAGAGATCGCCCCGTGCGTGGCATCAGCATCATCAGCCCCTGGGCGCCAAAAGGTGAAACCGCTTTCGCGTCCCACATCGACTCCTGATAGCCGAGCGCTGCCAGCAAGCGCCAATCGAGACCCGTGAGTTCCGCGGCTTCTTCGAAATGCGGGCGCAGCTCGGGCAGTCGAGTCTCGATGTCGATGGCGAGTTGTTCGGAATTAGCACGCGGCAGTGCAGCGGGACGCGTCAGTCTTTCGATTTCGAGCGTGGGCTCGACGGGGGCCTCGCGCGTGCGGCCGAGAAATTCATTGACCACCTTCAGCAGGTCGCGGCCGTCACGCCGTACCATCCAGTGCAACTCGCGTCGCTGCGGCAAGGCGAAGGCGACATCGACCGAAGGGTGCAGAACACGCGCCGCCGCGAATTCGCGTCCATCCATCAGCGTGATGTCGGCACGGCCCGAGGCGACGAGTTCCAGCGGTTCGCGTCCCACATTGCGCGGAATCACCGTGTAGCGAATCTTTGCCGAGTTTTTTTTGCGCTGATTTTCAAGCCAAGCAAGTTCGGCGCTGTCCTCGAGCACCACGGCGCGCAGCTTCGCGATGTCGCTCGGAGTCCGGGGTCGTGGCTTGCTTTTGTCATAAACCCAGAACAGAGGCGATTCGGAGTAGGACGCGGAGACCAATGCCACCTTTTTCCAGCGCGCATGATCGCCAAGTTGCGCGGCGGCGATATCGGCCCGCCCCTCATCGATCGCCCGGCGCAGGCCTGCCCGATCGGCCTCGACCACCAAAGTGAGCTTCACGCCGAGCTCGGCCGCAAACTTTTCGGCCAGGACATATTCCGCGCCCAAAGGGCCCTCAGGCCCGATGAAGTAGGTCGTCGGCCCATTGAGCGTGGCGACCCGCAGTTCGCCTCTCGAGCGAATCTCTTCGAGGGCGTCGGCACCGAGGCCGCAGCTGCCGAGCAGCAACAGCGCGGCGAGGCAGCCGAGTCTCCAAACCAGCCGCCAGCAGGCTCGGCGCCCGGACCGGTACATGACTGTCCTCGAGTGGCCCATGTCGGCTAGAATACCCGGCTCCGGAGAGGTACCGAAGCGGTCATAACGGCGCCGACTCGAAATCGGATGGTCGGTTAATCCCGGCACGTGAGTTCGAATCTCACCCTCTCCGCCATTTATTCTTCCCGAGCCATGCCCGCCAGTCTCATCTACAAAGTCATGTTCGCCAACCAAGGCAAGATCTACGAGGTCTATGCCCGCAAGGTGAGCCACGGCAACCTGTTCGGTTTCATCGAGATCGAAGAACTCGTCTTCGGCGAGCGTTCGTCGGTCGTGCTCGACCCGGGCGAAGAGCGCATCAAGTCCGAGTTCGAAGGCGTCAAGCGCAGCTATCTGCCGCTGCACTCGGTGCTGCGCATCGACGAGGTGAAGAGGCAGGGCGTCAGCAAAATCAGCGCGCTCGAGGGTTCGAACGTCGCGCAGTTCCCCATGCCTCTGTACACGCCGCCCTCGGGCGACGGCGTCAAGAAATAGGCCGCCGCCCCGCATGCTCGTTCGCGGCGCCCCCGCGCTCTCCGGCTTCCGCATCAAAAAATTGCTCGCGCGTCTGCGCGAGGTGAATCCCGCTGTCGACTCGATCGACAGTCGCTACGTTCATTTCATTGACTGCGAGCGCGACCTCGATGCGCTCGAGATCCGCACGCTCGAGTCTTTGTTGCGATACGGTCCGCGTTCAGTGGCCGCCGAGGGCTCCGCGACCCACGCGCTTTGGGTGGTTCCGCGTCCCGGAACCATTTCACCGTGGTCCAGCAAAGCCACCGACATTGCCCGTGTCTGCGGACTCGTTGGCGTACGGCGCATCGAGCGCGGCATCGAATATCGTATCGTCAGTCGAGTGACTCTCGATGCGGCGGCGCTGCGCACGCTCGCGCCGCTGTTGCATGACCGCATGACCGAAGTTGTACTCGATGATGTCGCACAGGCGACAGCATTGTTCCGCGCCGAGGCGCCCCGCGCGTTGCGACGAATTTCGCTTGAGAGTGGCCGGGCGGCCCTCGAGGCGGCCAACAAAGAATTGGGTCTCGCGCTCTCGGCCGACGAGATCGATTATTTGCTCGAGGCGTTCCGGGCGCTCGGTCGCGATCCCAGTGACGTCGAGCTCATGATGTTCGCGCAGGCCAACTCGGAGCATTGCCGTCACAAGATCTTCAATGCCGAGTGGATCATCGACGGCGAGCCACAGAAAAAGTCCTTGTTTGCGATGATCCGCAACACCCATGCGAAAGCGCCGCAGGGCGTGCTCAGTGCGTATCGTGATAACGCGGCCGTCATCGAAGGTGTGAGCGCAGGACGCCGCTGGTTCCACGACTCGACGACGGGGGTCTATGGCGCCACGGTCGAGCCGATCGACATCCTCATGAAGGTCGAGACACACAATCACCCGACTGCAATCTCGCCATTTCCCGGCGCGTCGACCGGCTCGGGCGGTGAGATCCGCGATGAGGGTGCGACGGGTATCGGCGCCAAACCCAAGGCGGGACTCGTCGGGTTTTCGGTGTCGCATCTGCGTATCCCGGGGTTCGAGCAGCCTTGGGAGTCGCTCCCGGGCAAGCCCGCCCCAGGCAAGCCGCAGCGGATCGCCTCTGCGCTCGAGATCATGCTCGAGGGGCCGATCGGCGCGGCGGCGTTCAACAATGAATTCGGACGGCCGAGCATCAACGGTTATTTCCGCACGCTCGAAATTCAGACGCCAGGCGATTCGTCGTCGCGTCACCGCGGCTACCACAAACCGATCATGATCGCGGGCGGACTCGGCAATGTGCGGCGCCAGCATGTCGAAAAGTGCGACTGCCCACCCGGTGCAAAGATTGTGGTGTTGGGTGGCCCATCAATGCTCATTGGTCTGGGCGGTGGCGCGGCTTCTTCGGTGGGTGCCGGTACCTCTTCTGCAGATCTCGATTTCGCTTCGGTGCAGCGCGGCAACCCCGAGATGCAGCGTCGTGCCCAGGAAGTCATCGATCGTTGTTGGGAGCGCGGTGAAGCGAACCCGATTTTATTGATCCACGATGTGGGCGCAGGCGGTCTCTCGAATGCTGTCCCCGAGGCCGTGGCTCACAGTGGTCGGGGCGCTGTGGTTGATCTGCGTGCGATCGCGAGCGATGAGCCCGGCATGTCGCCGATGGAGCTCTGGTGCAACGAGTCGCAGGAGCGATACGTGCTCGTGGTGGCCGCTGCGCGTCTGCAGGAATTCGCGGCACTTTGCACGCGCGAGCGCTGTCCGCATGCCGTGATCGGCACCCTCGTCGATGACGGTCGTCTGCTCGTGCAAGATTCTTTGCTCGGCGACACGCCCGTCGACATGCCGCTCGAGGTGCTGCTCGGCAAACCGCCGAAGATGCTGCGTGACGTACATAGTGTGGCGCCGAAAGGTCGCGCGTTCGGCGTCACCACCATCGATCCGCGTGAGGCGCTGCGGCGCGTGCTGCGCTTTCCCGCGGTCGCCGACAAGACTTTTTTGGTGACGATCGGCGATCGCACTGTCGGTGGCATGATTTCTCGTGATCAGATGGTGGGTCCTTGGCAGGTGCCCGTCGCCGACTGCGGCGTGACCACCGCCGATTATTTTGGTCACGCCGGAGAGGCGCTGGCCATGGGCGAGCGGACGCCGGTCGCCATACTCGATGCTTGCGCTGCGGCGCGTCTCGCCGTGACCGAATCCATCACCAACATTTTGGCGGCCGATGTCCGTCGGCTCGGTGACATTCGGCTCTCTGCCAACTGGATGGCCGCCTGTGGCGAACTCGGCGAAGATGCCGCCCTGTATGCGGCGGTGCGCACCGTCGGTGAGGAACTTTGTCCGGCGCTCGGTATCGCCATTCCGGTAGGCAAAGATTCGCTGTCCATGCGTACGGCCTGGCAAGACAGCACGGCAGGAGAGGCCGCATCGGCTGCCGAGACCAAGTCGGTTGTCGCCCCGGTTTCTTTGATTGTCTCCGCCTTCGCACCCGTACACGATGTTCGACGGTGTTGGACGCCGCAGCTGCGTACCGATCGCGGTTATACCTCGCTCATTTTCATTGATCTCGGGCAGGGCAAAAACCGTATTGGTGGTTCGGTGCTGACGCAGGTCTATGGCGGTCTCGGTTCGACGCCCGCTGACCTCGATGATCCGCAGTTGCTCAAGGGGCTGGCTGCTGCGCTCGCCGAGTTGCGCGATCTTGACGCCGTGCTCGCTTATCACGATCGTTCCGACGGCGGCTTGGCGGTGACGCTGGTCGAGATGGCCTTTGCGGGTCACTGTGGGCTCGAGGTCAATATCGGCGAAAAAGATTCAAGCTTGCTGGCCAATAAGGCTGCGGCGCTCGCCGCACTCTTCGCCGAAGAGCCGGGCGTGGTGTTGCAGGTACACACCGAAAACTGCGCCGAGGTACTCAGCGTGCTCTTCCGCCATGGTGTTGGTCACTGTAGTGCGGTGATCGGGCGCGTCGAGCCCAAGTCCGATCGCATTCGGATCACAGCCGGCAAACTGGTCGTCGAAGAGTCCTGGGAGAGTCTCAAGCGCGAATGGTCGGAGACCAGCTATCGCATGCGAGCGCTGCGCGACGATCCGGACTGCGCTGCCGAAGAATTTGCTGCGGCGACCGCGCTGGCCTCGCCACCGTTGCTGTCGGTGCTGAGCTTCGATGCCGACGAAGACATCACCGCGCCCTTCGTGCAGCGTGGGGCGCGACCGCGGATTGCGATCCTGCGCGAACAAGGCGTCAACAGCCAGACCGAGATGGCTGCGGTCTTCGATCGCGCCGGTTTCGAGACCCACGATGTCCACATGACCGATCTCATCGGCGGGCACAGGAACCTTCGAGACTTCAAGGGCCTCGTGGCCTGCGGCGGGTTTTCTTACGGCGATGTGCTCGGCGCAGGGGAGGGTTGGGCCAAGTCCATTCTCTTCAACCCTGCGATGCGCGATGCCTTTGCCGAATTCTTTGCACGCAGCGAAAACTTTGCGCTCGGCATCTGCAACGGTTGCCAGATGATGGCGCAACTAGCACCCATCATTCCGGGTGCCACGCATTGGCCGCGCTTCGTGCGCAATCGCGTTGAACAATTCGAGGGACGTGCCACCCTCGTCGAGGTGGTCCGTAGCCCCTCCATTTTCTTTGCCGGCATGACAGGTTCGGTGTTGCCGATCGCCGTGTCGCACGGCGAGGGCCGAGCCGAATTCCTCGATGTGGCGCAGTCCGCGATCTGCGAATCTTCGGGCACAGTGGGGCTGCGCTATGTCACTCGCGCCGGCGAGATCGCCACGCAATACCCCGCCAATCCGAATGGCTCGCCGAATGGTCTGGCGGCGCTCTGCAATCTCGATGGCCGCATCACCATCGCCATGCCGCATCCCGAGCGCGTGTTTCGTCGCGTGCAGATGTCGTGGCGCCCGCCAGGGCAGGGCGAGTATTCCGGTTGGATGCGTTTTTTCCGTAACGCTCGGGCCTGGCTCGGATGACCGCGCCGCGCACGCCCGTTTTCGAACTGCGCGGGCTGCGCAAGACTTACGGTGAGGGCGCGGCAGCGGTACACGCGCTGCGCGGCATCGATTTGCACATCGACCCCGGCGAGATGCTGGTGCTGCTCGGTCCATCAGGTTCGGGAAAATCGACCCTCCTCAATATTTTGGGCGGACTCGACCGACCGACCTCGGGCAGGGTGCGTTTTGGCTCGCTCGAACTCGCAAATGCCAGCGATGCCGAACTCACCGACTACCGGCGTCACCATGTCGGTTTTATTTTTCAGTTCTACAACCTGATCACGAGTCTGACCGCGCACGAGAACGTCGAACTCGTCACCGAGGTCGCCGACGACCCGATGCCGGCCGAAGACGCGCTGCGGCTCGTCGGCCTTGGCGAGCGTCTCAAACATTTTCCCTCGCAGCTCTCGGGCGGCGAGCAGCAGCGTGTCGCCATAGCCCGCGCCATCGCCAAACGGCCCGCGGTACTGCTCTGCGATGAACCGACAGGCGCGCTCGATGTAGGCACGGGCATCCTGGTGCTCGAATCTTTGCTGCGCATCAACAACGAGTTCGGTACCACGATGCTGCTCATCACGCACAATGCCGATATCGCGCGGCTCGGCGATCGAGTGGTGCGCTTTGCCGACGGGCTCATCCGCTCGGTCGAATCGAACGATCATCGTGTACCGCCCGCCGAGTTGCATTGGTGACGGTCAAGGTCGTGAGCCCGCTCGATCGCAAGTTGCTGCGGGATCTGCGCCGACTGTGGTTGCAGGCGGTCGCCGTGGGCACCGTGCTCGCCTCCGGCATCGCAATCTTTGTCATGGCTACCGGGATGTACGGCTCGCTCGAGTCCTCGCGTGATCGGTATTACGCGAGTGCCCTCATGGCAGACCTCGCAGGCGCATTGGTACGTGCCCCCGAGCGACTCGCTGCCGAACTTGCCGCCAGCCCGGGCGTCGCAGCCCTCGAGTCGCGCGCTTCGGGCGTGGGGCTGATCACGCTCGAGGGCGTGACCGAGCCCGTTTCGGCGCGACTCGTGTCGCTGCCTGTCGATCGCCGACCGCGTGTCAATGATTTGGTGCTCAAGCGCGGACGCTGGCCGGATTCGCTGCGCAGTGCCGAAGTGCTGGTCAATGAATCTTTTGCCGAGGCGCATCGGCTCGAGCCGGGGCGCCGTATTGCCGTGCTGATTCGCGGGCAGCGTAAGTTGCTCGAGATCGTCGGTATCGCCAGCAGCCCCGAGTTTGTATTTGCCGTGGCACCCGGCGACATCCTGCCCGAGCCAAGACGATTTGGTGTGCTGTGGATGAGCCGTGAGGCACTCGGACGCGCGCTTGATCTCGATGGGGCGTTCAACGATGTGGTGCTGCGCCTGCAAGCCGGCGCCGATCGCGCGGCAGTGATCGCCTCGATCGACGGCACGCTCGCGCGTTACGGAGGTCGCGGGCTTTATGGCCGCGATCGCATGCTCTCGGCACGTTACCTATCGGACGAACTGTCGCAATTGCGGACGCTCGCCAGCATCCTGCCGCCCATTTTTTTGCTGGTCGCGGTTTTTTTGATCAACGTCACGCTGTCGCGGCTGGTGGCGACCGAGCGCGCCAACATCGGTCTGCTCAAGGCCTTCGGTTATCACAATACGGTCATCGGTCTGCACTACGCCAAGTTCGCGCTCGCCTTTTGCATGGCGGCCGCGGCGCTCGGCATCGTGTTCGGCAACTGGATCGGCGCTTATATGGCCGAGGTTTATCAGTCGGTGTATCACTTGCCGGAGTTGCGCTTTGCTGCTGGCGCGGGCGTCTACCTTGGTGCACTCATGGTCGGTCTTTTGGCCGCAGTGCTCGGCGCCGTCAGCGCAGTGCGGCGTGCCGTGCAGCTTGCGCCGGCCGTGGCTCTGTCGCCACCCGCACCGACCGAGTTCCGTCGTTTGGGGGAACATCTCGAGCGGCGCTTGCGGGCTCTCGATGCCCGCTCGCGCATGCTGGCGCGCCGAATCCTGCGCTTTCCGCGGCGCTCGGCGACCACGGTGGGCGGTATTTCATTGGCGCTGGCGCTACTCATCATGTCGGAGCATTTCCCGATCGCCATCGATCGCATCATCGATATCAATTTCGGCATCACCCAGCGCATGGACGTGACACTGACCTTTGCCGAACGCGAGCAGGAGCGCGTGCTGCGCGAAGTGGCGCGCCTGCCCGGCGTGCAACAGGTGGAGCCTTTGCGCACCGCCGAGGTCATCCTCTCGCATGGTGTACGTCGCGAACGCGAGGCGGTGCTCGGCATTCCCCGCGCAGCGCTGCTCAATCGCGTGGTCAGTACCGAGCTGCAGGTGATCGAGCCCGGTACCACGGGACTTACGCTCTCGGGTGGTCTCGCCCGCAAGCTCGGCGTGCGGGTGGGCGATCGCTTGAATCTCGAGGCTACCGATGGTCGTCGGGTCACAACCGAGGTGACGGTGGTCGGGATCGTGCAGCCGTTTCTCGGCTCGGCGGCCTACATGGAGCTCGAGGCGCTTGGCACGCTGCTGCGCGAGCCCGCCCGAGTCGATTCCGCTTATCTGCTCATCGACGCTGCCGAGCGCGAGCGGCTGAGCGCGCGACTCAAAGAAATACCCGCGGTGGTGGGGGTCACTTTCATCGATAATGCCGAGCGCTCGCTGCGGCAACTCTTCGAGCAGGGCGCGGGATTTTTCTCCTACATGTTTTTGTTGTTTTCTTTGGTGATGGCGGCGGGCGTGGCCTTCTCGGCGGCGCGGGTCACCCTCGGCGAACAGGAGCGCGATCTCGCCACGTTGCGCGTGCTGGGCTTCACTCGCTACGAAGCTTCCTGGGTGCTGCTCGGTGAGCTCGTGATGCTGCTCGCCGTGGCGCTCCCGCTCGGGCTTGCCCTCGGGGCGGGGCTGTCGCGTTGGATGATGGAGCAGTTCGAAACCGAGCTGTTCTCGTTTCCGTTCGTGTTTGACATGCCCACCTATGCCCGTGCTGCGCTCTATGTGACCGCTGCGGTGTTGGTGGCTGCGCTCTGGGTGCGTCGCGATGTTGATCGACTCGATCTGGTTGCCGTGCTGAAATCACGCGAATGACGACCCCCTCTCTCTTGCGTTCTCTCCCCAATGCGCTGCGCTCACGCTGGTACTACCTCGTGGGTGCCCTCGTGGTGCTCGCGCTGCTGGTGATCGCCTTGTTGCCGCCCGCGATCGAAGTCGAGGTCGCCGTCGTTGATCGCGGCGATGTGCGTGCCACCATCATCGATGAAGGCCGAACGCGCATGCGCGAGGTGTATGTGGTGAGTGCGCCCGTGGCCGGTCGCTTGCTGCGGGTGGCGGTCGAGCCGGGCGATGTCGTCGAGCGCAACGACGGCCTCGCGCGCATGACGCGTGGGGTCGCGGGATTCCTGGACCCGCGCGGCGACTCTGAAGCCCGCGCGGTTGTCGGGGCGGCCGAGGCTCGCCTGCGCGCGGCCACCGCGGAGCGTGAACTGGCCGAAATCGAAGACGCCCGCGCACAAAAACTTGCAGCGTCCAAACTCATTGCCGAGTCGGCCCGTGACACCGCGATGGCGCGGCTGCGGGCCGCGATCGCGAGCGAGGCCGCGGCGGCTGCTGAACTACGTCGCGCCCGCAGCGCCTTGCTCGAGGCGGGCCTCGAGACGGGGTTGCAAACTGGGGACCAAAGATCTACCTCGCAGATTACTTTGCGTGCGCCGGTTGCCGGCACGGTGCTCGCCGTTCCGCAAAAGAGCGAGGCCAGCGTGGTCGCTGGCATCCCCGTGGTGGTGCTCGGTGACCCGGCGCGAATCGACGTGGTCGCCGAATTTCTCTCGCAAGACGCCGTGCGCGTGCAGCCCGGCGATCGCGCCTACATCGAAAACTGGGGTGAGCGCGGACTCGGC
>Ga0194116_10006757_pt1 | contig 12116 bp, 13 predicted proteins | sample TA2MahsurfametaG_4_FD_148617 | JGI IMG/M metagenome (GOLD analysis project Ga0194116, IMG submission 148617) | Freshwater microbial communities from Lake Tanganyika, Tanzania - TA2015008 Mahale S9 surface | ecosystem: Environmental > Aquatic > Freshwater > Lake | place: Tanzania: Lake... | reverse complement strand
TAATAAATACTACGAACATATACCATTTATTAAAGATAAATTGGGAATTAAACCGCCAATTATGTCGCAAGAATTAGAAGAAACATTATGTAATCTTTTTATTGAATTACAGGCGCCTTATTCTAAGTTTTGCCCCGATGACAGAGTTAATTTTTTAAATTATTATTATACTGCATATAAGTTATGCGAACTTTTGGGTGAAGAAAAGTATTTGCCACTATTTCCTTTACTCAAGGATAGAGAGAAGCGTATAGAACAAGATGAAATTTGGAAGAAAATTTGTGGCGAATTGGATTGGGAATTTATACCAACTATTTAATATGGTCTGTAAGGAAATAATTGTAATTCTCTCGTATTGAAAATCGAATTATTTGGATCATATGCGTTTGCTCCTACACCATTACCATAACAAGCGCCGCCTTTATAAGTTTTACGGTTGCGACTACGCATTCTGCGCATTTTACGCATTTTGCGGCTACGGGTTCTACGTTTGCGTCTTCCTCCTTGTGGAAAATCAACTACAGAGCGTGGTGATTCTGGCTCTAAATCTTCCATATTTAATGCGGGTCCTGGCTGAAAATTATTATTAACATTTATATCCATTTCCATTTCCATATCCATTGCTGGTGGATTAACACCATTTGAAACATTATCTTCTTCATCTAAATTAGCAATTTCATTGTTTGCTTCATTTAAACTATCAATTAATTCTTGAGGTGTAAATGGATTACCTGTTTGTGGATTTGTTTGTTGTAAAGACATACGAATTAAATTCATATTGTCAATGTTAAATTCGTGTAAAGTATTAATTTGTTCTGCAGTAAATCCAAGTGTCATTAATTCTTGTTCGTTTAATTGTCCGCCTCTCATTTTTCTAGAATGTCTTCTATTAGATTTTTTATTACTCATTCCTTTACTACGTGTTTTACGTGCCATAATATATTATAATTATATTTAAAATATATTATAGATTGTTAATTAATTTAAAATCCGCCTGGAAAGCGAACTAAGTTGGCACCAATACCAAATCCGGCACCACTGCGTGCAGTTACACCCATAGAAGGAACATAAGTATCTAGGATACTAAATGTGGCGGCAGCAGTTAAGGCAATCAAAACAATTTCCTCAAAATTCAAGGAACGTTTAGGGATAGCATATGCAGCAATTGCAACCATTAAACCTTCAACGAGGTACTTAATAATTCTCTTAACAAGTTCAGCAACGTTAATAAGACCGAGCATTTATATTAAATAAAAAGAAAAAAAATATATATTATGCGATAAAAAACTTAAAATTAAATCCCTTAAGTAATTAAAAATGAGTCGCACTAAAGATAGTAAATCTACCAAACTCCCTTTTGAGAGAAAAGAAGTTAATGGCAAACCAAATCCTAAATATGTTGATATGCTTACTGAAGACAAGCCTATTGCCGGTCAAAAATATGCTTGTGTCTCCTTTTGTTTTCCTGAAGATATCTTGAAGGATAAAAACATTTACTTTTTCGAACAATTCCTAAAGAAGTGGGAATTTAACAAATCAATGGAAAAGTTTATTCAATTCTTGAATTTTACTTCATATAAATATAATGTTTCTTTTGAAGATCTCTCTAATGACTTTAAGGAATTTGTGAAGGAAGAAAAGGAAACCCTTGCCAACTCCAGTATGGATGACGAATACAAGACCTTCCTTGATAACAATGAAGAAGAATTACAAAAGCAATTTGACATTGAACACAACTTCCAAACCAATGTTCGTGGCATTAAAATTCGCGGTGTTTATCCCAGTTTGGAAGAAGCCGAAATGAGATGCAAATTGCTAAATGAAGCGGATCCTTATCACGATATTCACGTTACTGATGTTGGTTTATGGGCGCCTTGTAATCCTAAGCCTTATAAGACTGGTCGTGTTGTTTATCCTGAAGAGGAACTTAATCAATTGATGAGTGAGAAAAATAAGAATCAAGAAAGAACCGATTTGGCATTTAAGGAGCGTGTTAATGAAGCAAAGAAGAAGGCAATTGAAGAAAACGTTAAGAATGCAGAGAAATCTGGTAACGTTCTTACTCAAACTGTTGACGAAGAAGGTAACCTTATTGGTGTTAATAATGCCAATACTCAAGAGTTCGCACTTAGAGAGCAAGATATAATTTCAACTGCGGATATTTGTAACGAATTATTCGAAGGTGAAAATATTGTTATTGGTAAGACTGATAACGGACAAAGTCAATTAGTTTCTGGTCCTTTTGCAAGTAAAACCAAGGATTCTATGGAACAAGTGGACTAAATATACTTTTACACCTTATAATTATTAAATTTTATATTTATATATTATAATGGATACTTTTACAACGTTATTTTGGTTTTTTTCGATACTTTTTATTAGTTTATCGATCTATTTATTGTGTTTTACTAAAAAAACTTATATTTTTTATATGCAAATTATTGCAGGATGCGGAATATTCGCAACAAGTAAGATTGGTCGTAACTTTTTAGGGTTAGCATAATATAAATATATTTAAGAATAATTTATAATATATTTATATTGTATACAATGTCAAAAAATTTAGCAGATTTTAGCAATATAAACGATTATTTACCATTATTTAATGCTGTTTTAATTACAGATTTATTTGTAATTTTATTATTAAATATAAGGGTGATTAAATCACAGGTTTTAAAAAAATGGTATTTACAATATAATTTATCGGCTGTTATAGCTGATGTATTGATTATATTAATTGGATTAATTATTACAAGAGCAATTTATTATTATATATTTGATAGTTTTTCAATAGTAAAATTTATTATTTTAGCTGTAATAGTTCAAATTATACATGATATATTATTTTATAAATTTTTTAGTAGTATACCAAGAGGAGTAAATAAAATGATTGATACATTTAAGGATTACGCGAGTGAAGTATCATATAAAGCAATTTTAGCTGATAGTGGGATGATGATAATGTCGTGCTTAATTGCTTACTATCTTGTAAATAAAAATGCTAATACTAATATAATTGTATTAATTTTATTTTTATATTTATTACCATATTTATTATACAACTGATTATAAAGTCAATAATATTATTTATCACTTTTATTGTATTATTATACTTTTTTTAAATATAATATAAATGACTATAATATAAATGACTGATAGTAAAGAAAATATACAAAAATTCGTACAAAGCAGAGGCAATATCACGCTAATGAAGAAGATGTTAGATGAAGGAACTATCTCTGATATTAATATTATATTTGATAATGGTTTAACTACAAATACTGCTCTAATGTTTGAGACTATGTATGGAACTTTAGAAGGAATGAAATTTTTATTAACCCATAATGCTGATCCAAATATACAAGATAAAAATGGTTGGACGGTTCTTCACAAAATTGCCAATTTAGGAGAAATAGATAAAAAGGTCAAAGTTAAACAACTTGCCAAACTGCGTCTCCTATTAGACTATGGAGCAGACAGGTCAATAAAGACCAAAAATGGTAAGAGTGCGTTAGATTTAGCAAAAGGAACATTGAGTTGCAACGATTGTATCAAAATGCTTTCTCAAGTAAAAAATAAAAAAACCTTAAAGCGACTTAAAAGAAATACAAAGAGAAACAAAAAAAATAGTCGAAAAGTATAATTTTTAATTAATACATTAATAATAACTTAAAATTAAATAAATAATATAACAAAATGAAAATATGTTATATTATTTCAACATGCAACAAATATTTAGATACCCGAGTTTCTTATCAAATGGAAACTATGTTTAAAAATATAAATAAAAACGATATTTATTATCTAACATCAGCGCCAAATATAGAAAAAAGACAATTTGGTTGGTATTCAATGGATGATACTCAAAATATTACATGGAAATACATACATTTTATTTACAATATGAATGGAGAGTTTTTAAACTATGATTGGTACATATTTATTGATGATGATACATTTGTTTTTACAAATCGTTTACTTAAATATTTAACTCAATTTAATCCAGCAGAAAATTATTATATTGGAAATGAGTTAGACCATATTAAAAAAGAATTTTGCATGTATATGTCAGGTGGTGCAGGATATGCGATTTCTAATGCTTTATATAACAAAATTTATGAATATATAAGAAAAATTGGTATTAATGAGGCATACTATCCATTATCTAATTTAAAAGAACAATTTTGCGATGATTTATGTGTTGGAATATGGATTAAAGAAATTGGAAAAAATCATAAAATTTATCAAATGCACAATAACAACTTTCATTTAGATATTCACAAAGAAAATTCACAACTTTTAAATGCTATTACATTTCATAAAATTATTACAAAAGAACAATTTAACTTTTATACAAAAATTTTAAATGATAACAAATATGACACCGTTTTTGCTCTTGTAACAGACGCATCATATTTTTCAAAGGCTAAACGCACCATAATTGATTTGCGAAGTAAAGGTAATTGGCGCGGACCTATTGCGCTTATAACTATCGGTTTTGATTTAAACGCAAATTTTGCCGATTTTTACGATATATTAGAAGTTAAATTTGATGCCATAGATAAGACGCAAATGCTACAATTAATTGGTAAAAGCGGATTTTCTGATGGTGACAAGAGAGAATTAACAAAGCTTAATCAATGGGAAAAATTACATATATTTGACGAATATTTTACGCAATGGCAGCGTGTTGTATATTTGGACGCAGGTCTACGTGTTTTAGACGATGTTAAATATTTATTGGAAGTCGAATATAAAGGCGCAATAATCGCGCATCAAGACGGAGAAATTACACCTCATCTAGAATTTCTCACGCAAATAAGTCATGATAATCCAGAATTAGTCGCAAAATTGGTTGCCGAATATGGCAGCGAAATTTTGAAGTCAAATCATATGTTAAATTGTATGTGGATTTATGATACAGATATATTAAAAATATGTGATAAATCGCAAATGATAAAAGCAATGAATAAATGGCCGCTTTGTAAAAGAAATGAAATGACAATTATGAATTTGTTATTGCATTTTAAATATAAATTATGGAAAAAAATACCGCAAAAGGCGTCAAATGGAAAAATATTATTTGATTGGTCAGAAGTAATAACTTCTAATAAGGTTACTTGGAGAGATTATTGTTTAATTAAATATCCTGTTACTATTCAGTTTGATGATTGTTAAAGCGAAGCGACTGATTAAAACCAACGGTGACTGTTTAAAGTGAATGTGACTATTTAAGCCTTTTTAAAGTGAGGTGCCAAATATTTTTGAAGATTAAAGTAAGTAAGTTCATCAGTTGGTTTTACTTTTAATAAATTTCTAAGCTGTTCATTACAATTAATAATACGACCATTATTTTTATCTTGAAGTTTATTTACACGAATATATGCGTTTATTGCTTTAGAAACGTCTACTCTTGACATTTTTGTTCCAATACTTTTACCAAGAAATACTGCTAATTCATCTGAAATAGGTGTAGATGATAGAAATAAAGATTGCGCCTTTGCTTTTTTAATTGGTTTAACTTTACATTTTTGTAATTCTTCATACTTGCAAAATAATTTTAAGTTTTCCTTATTAATTTCCATTAATTCCTCCATAGAATTGTATTGTTTCTTTTTAAGTTCATCATTAGATTTCTTCATAATTATTTTACAATAATCTTTGTCAGATCTTGAATTCAATGTATAATTACATTTATTAAGTAAAATTAATAGTTCATTATTTGCCTTCATTAACTTTAAATTACCATTTAATATTTCTTCCTTATCCTGATTGCTTAAATTGTTAACATTTTCATAATGTACTACACCGAAATTACGCATTCTCTCTCGTTTTGCCTTTCTATTACTTTCAATTAGTTTTGAAACAGGGTCAACAACTTCTTCTTTTTTTACTTTAACTTCTTCTTTTACTTCAATTACTTCATTTTTAACTTCAACTTTTTCTTTTTCTTCAATTACTTCATTTTTTACATTGCTGTTATTTTCAATAATTTCTTCAGTAGTATAAACTTCTTCAATTTCAGCATATGCTTCATTTATTGACAAATTTACGTTGTCAGATTCTTTAACGCTCATATCCTTGTAAACTATAGTTATTTCTGCATTTCCAATATCTTCAATGGTAATGCTATTATTACAACCCTCAATAATAAAATTATTTATTCTAAGTTTATTATCATCAAATAATCTATTTACATTCATAATATTAATATCTAAATTCATCATATCTTTAGTAGTTCTTTTTATTTGAAGATTTCTATTGCTGACAATAAAATCCGTATTGAAAATATTAAACTGAAACTTTGCGTTCATTCTGCTATACAATTAATACATTAAGATATAATGTATTAATTAAAATCAATTTTATTTTAAACAGTAAAAAGGTTTGTTTGTTATGTTCTCCCCATTTTTCGTTATTTAAACTTGCTCCCGAAGTTGCGGGAGAAAGATTTTTATAATCAATATCAAGTTTAAAATGTTTTTCTAAAACTGTTTTTGCGTGATATTTTTATTACCATTTTGTCGTCTTTTTTACACTAATTTTAGGTCCGCCTCCCTTCTTTTTCATTGAATTTGGGTCATATTTCTCTTCTTCGTCGTCTGAGCCTATGCTCTTAGATAATTCCCAGAATTCTTTTGAGCCTAATCTGAAATCACCGTGCGAATCCGCTTTATACCAAAAAACTTGGTCTCTTAATTGATTGGATTTAGAGTTGTTATTGATTACCAAGCACTCATAATTTTCAGTACATTGGTCCATAACCTGACAAAATGATTCAAATGTAGGGAACATACCTGCATAATTTTCATAAATACGCTTACGATTTGCAATGTAATTCTCTCTTAAAATAAATACATAATCTATGTTGGTTCTTAATGTTGGTGGAATACCAAGAGGATATTGCATTGTTATGACAAGCATTACCTTCCAATGTCTGCCATTCATGAAGAGTAATCTCATCATTTTATCGCGTGACCAAGTGTTATCATATAAGCAGTCATCTAAAATAACAAATGCGCGAGGATCTATCGTGGTTCTTTTATAAGTCTCCATTTCCTTTTTTATTTGTTTTAATACAGTTCGCTGACGCTTTAAGATGTTCTCAATAATCGCAGTATTGTATTCATTGTGCACGAACAATTTTGGCACCATTTTTCCATAAAACCCGTTACCTTCTTCAGTTCCCGAAATAACAGTTCCAATTGGAATGGCTTGTTGATAAAATAGTAAGTCGCGAACCAAGAAGGATTTACCAGTATCTCTCTTACCAATTAACACAACAACAGGACCTTTATTTTCATCCGGTTTGAACTGAATGCTTTTCATATCAAATTTTCTTAACTCGAGAGAAGACATAATTATAATACAGATTTAAATAAATTTTTTATTTTTTAACGCAATAATATTATTAGCAATAATAATAAGTTAAAAATGAATTTAATTTATATATTAAATACCTAAAGAATGATAAAAGTCAATTATCAAAAACGAAAGAATCAGGAACTTTTTAAAAGTTTAGAAAATCCCAAAACTATTTTTCTCTCTTCAGCGCAAAATTACATTCCTATTTATAAGAGATTCTTTGCATTAAACGAAATAAATTACAACAACATAAATCTAAACAATTTTTATTATTTAACAAGTGTTAAAGAACATATTGATGAAGACGACGAATCTAATACTTATAATTGTAAAGTATCAAAAATAACTGGAGTATCGAACATAAAAAAAGAAGTGTTTTTTAAAATGGCGCCATTATTAGACCCATTTAAGTATTTAGTTGGTAAATATGACCCTGAAGATAAACGCAATTTTACATTGCCTTCTTTAAATTCAACTACAGATAATTGCAATCCTAAATTTATCGATGAAAATAACTCCGCATATGTAGATGGATTATTCTTATTTCTCTCCAGCAAATTAATAAACGACCATAATTTTATGCCGGGCGTTGATTATTATGGTTCTTTTTTAGGTATTAAAAATAATTATGTTATTAATGCGTTTGATGATATTGATTATTTAAATAACTCGGAATTTTTCAATAAAAACAAGAATATTTTGTTTAAAATAGATGATTACGAGCATTTATTTATACAAGAAGGCGACGGAAAATTAAAACCAATTACAATTGGGAAGGATGTTAGTATGAAATCTAATTTTTCAATCAAGTCTTTTGATAACGAACAATTTGAGGATATTTTTGAAGAAAATGTTATTAACTTAGGTGATTTAAAGGATATGTCAGTTGATTTAGTTGATATTACAAATACAGATTTAATTAATACAGATGCTAAAAATGTAACTTTAAAATCAAATTCATCATGTTCTTCAAGAACCTCTTATACAAACGAAAACGATGCGGTTGAATGTAGTGATTGTAATGAAAGTGAAAGTAATAATGGCGAAAATAACAATTATGAAGAAGGCAGTAATACTTCTGAAACTGTTTGGAAACACGAAGAAGAGTCTGGTGATGACTTGTCTTCATTTGAAGAAGAGAGAATTAATGTAACCATTCCTAAATTTCCAATTCAATTAATATGTATGGAAAATTGCGAAGATACGTTTGACAATTTAATATTAGAAAAAGATTTGTCAACCGAAGAATGGTTATCCGCATTAATGCAAATTATAATGATATTAATTACATATCAAAAGGCCTTTAGTTTTACCCATAATGACTTACATACCAATAACGTAATGTATAATAAAACTCATCACAAATTTTTTTATTATAAATACAAAGATAAATGCTATAAAGTCCCCACATTTGGTCGTATATTTAAAATAATAGATTTTGGCAGAAGTATTTATAAATTTGATGGCAAACTATTTTGCAGTGATAGTTTTCAAGCGGGTGGTGATGCTGCTACCCAATATAATACCGAACCCTACTTAAACGAAAAAAAGCCACGTTTAGAGCCAAATTATAGTTTTGATTTATGTCGTCTTGCATGCTCTATATTTGATTACATTATTGAAGATTTTGATGAAATTAAGGATTTAAGTAAGTGTAAAGATCCAATTAAAAGAATTATTGTTGAATGGTGTTTAGATGATAAAGGTATTAATATGTTATATAAGGGTAATGGTGTAGATAGATATCCTGATTTTAAGTTATATAAAATGATTGCACGCTGTGTACATAATCATACACCTCAAGCGCAATTAAAGAGACCGGAATTTGACTATTTTTCACATTTTACGGATAAAATACCAGTTGGAGAATTAATAGATATTGATGATATACCATGTTATAGTTTAGAAAATTACATTCAAATTGTATAATATAAATATATTACTATATATATATTATGAGTTCATTTGGCTTTATAATGACGCGACACGTAAATTCCGAGCTAACAAATAAATATTGGAATCACTCAGTAAAGCTATTAAACACTTTTTATCCAGATAAAAAAATAGTAATTATTGATGATAATAGTAATCAAGATTTAGTAAAAGCGGAACATAATTATTCTAATATTGAAGTAATACAATCGGAATTTCCAGGTCGTGGAGAACTGCTGCCGTATTATTATTTTATAAAAAACAAATTTTTTGATAATGCAGTAATAATTCACGATAGCGTTTTTTTTCATATTAAAATACATTTTGAAAAATTAGCATATTATAATGTATTACCGTTATGGCATTTTGATAAATTTGTTGAAAATAAAGAAAATACACTTAGAATTGCAAAAAATCTTAATAATTCATATAATATTTGCAATAAACTTACAGAAGATGAGATTAAATTACTTAAAATAACTAATGATAATAAATGGATTGGTTGTTTTGGATGTCAGGCATTTATTAATCATAATTTTTTATTGCAAATTGAAAGCAAATATAATATAACAAAATTAATATCATATGTTTTATGCAGAGCTGATAGATGTTGTTTAGAGAGAATAATGGGAATTATTTTTTCAATAGAAAACCCAAAAATATTGCATCAAAAATCACTCTTTGGACGTATTCATTCTTATTTAAAATGGGGATATACTTTTAATGAATATGAAGACAACTTAAAAAAAGGCACTATTTTACAACCTGTGGTTAAAGTTTGGACGGGTCGTTAACCGGCTTTAAGTAGTTTTAAGAATAATATATATTATTAAATTAGTAACTTAAAGCCGCCCTACATATGTAAAGAAAATTGCAAGGGAAATGTTAGAAAAAGTTCCCTTCACGTGTAGAAGAGAATATTAAATATTTTATGGGAAAGTTTTTTTGAATTTTGATTTTTGGACATTTATAAATGTCCATTTTTTGAATTTTCCAAAATGATGTTGAAAAAAATCTAATTTGTGACGATAAAAAAATTTTATGGTCTGGTTGCAAAAAAAATAATTTTCATTTTGTTACGATAAATTTTTTTATAAATACTTAAAAACATTTTCTTGGGCTATATAAATGGATACTTTAGAGGACAAAAAGCTGCCAAAATTCTGCCAAAATTCTGCTTTTAAATTTACTTGCAAAATATGTGACTATAATACGTCTAAAAAGAGTAGTTTTGATTCTCATATATTAAGTGCAAAACATCAAAGGATGACAAAGGATGACGCTGGAGGACAAAATTCTGCCAAAATTCTGCCCTTACCAAAAGAAACATTTTTTTGTAGTTGTGGCAAAGAATATCAACACCGTCAAGGTCTTTGGAAACATAAAAAAATTTGTGATATTAGTTCGGAAAATAGTATTGTAAAAAATACAGAATTAACTGATAAAGATTTAATTGTGATGCTAATCAATGAGAATAAAGAATTAAAAACTCTTATGTTGGAACAACAAGGTATGATGATAAAAGTAATTGAAAATGGCACGCAAAATAATAGTGTAAATACAACAAATAATCATACCAATTCACATAACAAAGCATTTAATTTAAATTTTTTCTTAAATGAGACGTGTAAAGAAGCTATGAATATTGGAGATTTTGTTGATTCTCTCAAGATGGAATTATCTGACTTAGAAAGAGTTGGAGAGAAAGGATATATTGAAGGAATTACAAGTATTATAGTTAAAAATCTAAAGGCATTAGATATTACTAAAAGACCAGTTCATTGCACGGATAAAAAGAGAGAAACCATATATATAAAAGATGATAACAAATGGGAGAAAGATGAAGATAAATCCCATATGCATAAGCTTATCAAACGCGTAGTATCTAAAAATATGAAGTTGTTTTCCAAATTTAAGGAAAAGCACCCAGATTGTATGACTTATCACTCAAAATTTGGAGATCAATATCACAAAATTGTATATGAATCCATGGGAGGTAAAGGAGATAATGATTTTGAAAAAAATGAGAAAATCATTAAAAATGTTCTTAAAGAAGTGGTTGTCGATAAAAATATTTAATCAAATGTTAATAAATCTGGTGCTAAATGCGAATTTTCTTTTATTTCTATTTTTTTCGTTAAATGTGCGATCATTTTTATATTTTCATCATTCTCTCTTTGTAGCCTTGCAATAATTAATTTTTGGTTTGAAATTATTTCATTTAACTTTATATTTTCTGTAAAATAGTTCATTTTATTTGCGTTTAAATCAGACAACCATTTGCAGTGCGTTTTTGTCTTAATATGTCCTGCAAAACTTGTGCGAGTGTCAAATACATGTTCTTTTCTGGAACCACACGGACAACGCAGTCCATTTTTAAATTTACTAGATGGCGGCAAATAATCAGAATAATTACCCTTTTCATCTATACTTGGTTCATAAATATCAGGTTCTATTGCTAAATCCATTACTACATAGTTGTAGTAATAGATATTTAATATATTTTAATATAATTTAATTTTTTATTTTTTAAGTGATTTGCGTTTATTTTTACGTGTTTTTTTACCACCAACCCAGTTATGAGGTTGAGCTGTTTTAATATCGGATATTGGTGACGCGGTTGCTGCTAAATTACCACCGCGCATTTTTTTGCTTTTTCTTTTGCCTCCGTATGCCGACGTAGTCGTAGGTGTATAAGACGCAGTTGCAGCAGTTGGTGTATAGGTCGTAGGTGTGTAAGACGTAGTTGTAGGTGTAGAACTTGTTGCAGAACTATACGCACTTGATGCGGCAGACTTTGTTTTATTATATGCATCAGA
>Ga0194116_10006756_pt1 | contig 12117 bp, 17 predicted proteins | sample TA2MahsurfametaG_4_FD_148617 | JGI IMG/M metagenome (GOLD analysis project Ga0194116, IMG submission 148617) | Freshwater microbial communities from Lake Tanganyika, Tanzania - TA2015008 Mahale S9 surface | ecosystem: Environmental > Aquatic > Freshwater > Lake | place: Tanzania: Lake... | reverse complement strand
AATCCCCAAATTTTTTATTAAAATTCGTTTTTCATAAATTTATAAAGAGCTTTAATTGTCTTTATTGTAAAATCAAATAAAAAAAATTTGAATTAATTAATAATAAAAAGAGTATTTAAAATTCATTTATATTTTTATATTTATTTAATCAATTTAAAGCATGTTTGAATTCATAAATTTTTGTCTAAAAAAATATTTATTTAAAATTTTAAATTTTAAAAATGACTGAGGAATTTGCTGAAAATAAGTATCTTAATTTATCTTTTGTTGATAAAAGCGATGAAAACAATACCTTTTTAAAACCCAGTCTCGGTATTTAGTTTAATTAAATTTCTTAAAACTCTTATAATTTTTAAATGAATAATTAGTTACATTTCCAATGAACCATCCGAAATTGGAAAATATTAATGATGCTGAAAATTCAACATGGATTTTAGGAGAAAATAAAGATAAAAAGAGAAGAGAAGAAAAAGTTTTATTTGGAGAAACAAGTAAAATTATTTATGATTCAAAAAGTAAGCCTCAATCAGCATCTTCAAATTTATCAGAGTAAACTTTTTCGCAATACCTATTTATTATAGAATTAGATAAAAAAGAAAAAAATTATAATTTAGTTACGTGATTGGAATATATTCTAAAAGGAAAAGAGAAATTGCTTTTGTTGAAATTGACTCTATTTTCTGTATGAATCAAAAAATAAAAAAAATCGAAGATTTAAAATTAAGTCATATTCATAAACCTGAAGAAAATTTAGATATAAATAAAATTAATGCCAAAAATAATGCTAATGCGAATTATTTAGACAAGAAAATTCAATTAATAGATGATTTTGGAACTGTAAAAGCTAAAAAACAAGCAGCTTCTTTAAAGTCGAATATTATTAATGAAGAGAACATTTCATCTGTAAATGTTGCCAAAAAAATTATGGAGTCGAATGCCAAAGCTCAGGAAAATATTTCTGCTCTTAATTCAGAGGAGCAACTAAAGCAGAGAATTGAAACCATGCAAGAAATCCTTCCTATTTTCGATGCAAACGAAACTAATATTGAAAATGTTTTTGATGTGAACTCAAGTAATAATATATTTATATATACGATATATAATGATTTATATTAAATTTCCTTTAAACCATATTAATAATAATAACAAAACATTTTAAGAAATTTAAGTTTTCAAATGAGAAAATAAAATTATCATATCGGATTAATCAATTTAATTAGTTCTTGACCCACAATTATCACAAGAAATTAATCACAAAGAAACATTAAAATTACTCAAGAGGAGAGAAAACTTTGAAAAAAACAAACATTTATATTCAGAAATTGTTGGTGAGTTTTTGAATACTTTGATTGAACCTTTAGAAAATAAAATTAACGTTTCAAATAAAATTAGATATGGATTATTTTTAGATTATATGATTAAATTTTTATCATTACCAAGAATTATTAAACAATCTCCTGAGGAAATTGCGAATAAAAATAATATCGAATTAATTATAATAAAAGATCTTTTAGAAAGATTTACACAAAATTCTTTTGAAATGGATGAAAGGATAAAATACATTAAAACCCCACAACTACAGCATAAGCTGATATTCCATATTATAATTTTGTGTTTACATTTAAACGATTATAAAACTGATATGAATATTTTAGCCAAATCAATGAAAATAGATAATAAGCAAATGTTTCAGTTCTGTAGAGAAATTGGATGCAATTTCCCAGGTATTAAAAATGAATATGTCGATGATAAGAAAATCAAGAATGTGAAGAACCTTATATTAGAACTGAAAGCACCCTTGAGATTAAATATGGAAAGGGATATAAAAAGGAATGCTAAAAAGCAACATCATTAAAAATATTTTAAATTATCAAATAAAGAATAATTGTTATATCTTAATATTATTTTCAATATTCAAAAGATAAAATTTTTAATTGGTTTGTAAAATTTTTCGTTTACTGTTATTTTCTATATAAGTTATTGATTTTAAATTCGTTAATTTTATTGAAAAATATTTCACTATAAAAAGTAATATTTTGTAGAGAATTATTACTCTTTGATATTGATTTTATTGTTATAATTTATTATGATTTATTAGATATAATAAAATATTTTCAAATATATATATTTCTTCCTGTAATCAAAAAAAGCAAATTTGCTAATAATATTTTATTATTCATCCTATTATAATTTAATTACTCTTTATTTAATTGCTAAATAAATATATTTTCTATTATTATGATATTTATTTTGTATTCTCATCATATACATTGATTTTTAATTATATAATTTTTAAAAATCTACTTAGAAATAATAAATTTCATCATTTCAAAAATATTCAGAATTATATTATCTTTATAGAAATTTTCCCATCATCAAAATGACTTTATTCTATTGTTAGGATTATTATTATTAATAAAAGTTAAAATTTAATATTTTTTATAGAATTATTTAGAATTCTAATTAAAAGCTATTTTCACTTTTCTTTTTTTTTTAGATTTTCCAAAAATCTTCTTGAAGAAATATTGATCTCCTCATCATTATTACTGGGAACTTTCGGCTCTGAATTGGAGCTGAAAAATTTCATATAAGCAATTGCTAAAAATATTAAAATAAATGCAATCATAAACATCATCAAAACAATTTTATTTCTGTATTCTCTCCTAAGCATTCTACTTATTAAAGAGTTTGAAGAAGATATTTCTCCATTAATTTCATTTAACTTTCCTTTTACACCCTTAATTTTTTCGGTTTGTCCATGTAATTCTTTAGCAACCTCTATAGACAAACTTTCCATTTCATAAGAGCTCCTTTTTGCTTTTTCTAATTTATCAAATTGGCTCCAAGCCATTTCTTCATTATTTATTAATTTCTCTTTCTGGTTTTCTTTATCTGATGAAATTAATAGTGAGTCTAAATTTTGTTTTGTATTGAAGTTTTCTTTAGCTATTTTTATTTTTTTTTTGTATTGATCCAACCCATTTTTGAAATTTTTGAAAACTATGTTTTGATTATTATCATTAGTTGTCATTAAGTGAATTTCCATATTTTTAAGCTATTAATTGATTAGTTTTAAAAAAAAGTTTTAAAATTTGAATTAATTTTTTACTATTCTCTCAGCTTCTCTTATGCTATTATCTGCCTCTGTAATTGTATTTTCAATTTTATCAGATGATTGGGTGCTTGTATTATCAATCAATTTTGCAATTCTAGTAAATATTGTTTTTATATTTTCTTGATAGATTTCTACTAAATCTGACATTTTATAATTAAATTATATAATTTACTAATATCAATTTTATTATTATTATAATTAACTTTTTAATTTTTTATATGATTCGAAAATAATTTATTAATAAATATTTTTATAAAAGAATAAGAATTTTTATTTTAAATAATATAGAGAAGTTTTATTAAAAGATTTACAAAATACCCAATATAGATAAAAATCCGAAAATTAATAAATTTATGATTTTGATATAATTATAAGATATTATTATTTTTATTTATTATTTTCAACTCTACTTTAAATAATTCTTTTTCGTAAATTTTTGTCAAAGATTTACAGACAAATCATTCAATAAGGAAGCTGATTAATAAAATTGTTGAGTTTAGGAATAAAAATAAAAAATGTTCTAATTGATATCATAATTCTTTCTTCCTGGTGTTTCATTATAATTATAATTATTGTATTCCTGTCTATCAAATTGAACTGATTTCTCCCCATAGCTTTTATCAAATGATTTTCCTAAATTTGTAACACTTATATCATTTGAGTTTCTATTTTTCGACTTGCTCCTAATTCTTCTGTCAATGCTTAGTTTTGAGACTCCACCATTTTGTAATGAAGGATCAAAGAATCCTCCCCCTTTCTTAGAATAGTTATTAAATATTCTACTACTTAGGTTTTTATCACCATAATTTCTTAATAAACATTCAAATTTAGGATTGTTATACATTTCTTCTTTTATTTCATCCTTAATAAATATTTTGGAGTTGCTTTTATTTAAATTTTTTATTGATTTCGTACCTGATATTTTCACAAGGCTTTTATCTGTATTTAAATCTATTGAATATTTTGATAGGAAGTCAAATTGAAAATTCCCATTTAAACTATTGTTTCTATTATGATTTAAGTTATAGCTCTGATTTGAATTATTGTTTAATTGATTACTTGATTTATTATTCGAAATTTGAGGAATTTCATAACAATTTTCTTTTTTATTTGTTAATGTGTTGTTAACATTTTCGGTTTTATTATTAAATTTTGAATTATTCCCTATATTGTAATTTTTGCTTTCTAAATTGCTTTTATTCCTATAACTAGATAAATTTTTATTTTTATTATTTGTGTTTATGCTTTGATTTGGCTGTAGAGTATGATATTGAATATTATTATGAATAGGAAAATTATCAAAATTTATATTTTGATCATTTTTGTTTCCTTCATATGTATAATTTTCATCGTTTTCTTGTATGGTATTGTTTTTGTCATTATTATTCATAAAATTGTTGCTATCATAATTATTATTGTAATTTTCATAAACATCATTTTTTTCTTTGTCATCAATTGATTTTGCTTGATTAATTTCAAAAATTGTTTGTTCAACTTCATCTATTAATCTATTATCAAAATCCGGTGAAATTATCCTTTCTAGGATATCATCTCCAAAAATTTGAGTTATTATAGACGAAGTTTCAGGACATGATTTAATTTTTAAAATTATTTCGATGATTCTATTTGGTTTGGATTTTAGATCACTTTTACCTAAATTAGATTCATTATCAAAAATTTGATTTGTATTTTGATTTAAATTAAAATTTGGATTATTTGCAAAAAGTAAATTTGAATTTTTGTTGGCATTTTTAACAGAATTATTTTTATTATTTATAATCAAATTGTTTATACTATTAATGTTGTGTGAAGATCCTTCAGTATATATTTGAGAATCTAAATTAAAAATTTTTAAAAGCTAAATACAATAATTATTCATAAACACTAACTATTTCTATTTAACAGAAAATTACTATAAAAAATGCAAAGGATATTTTTTATCTTTTACCTTCTATGTTTCTCTTATCATCATGAAAATTATTCAAGCTACTTTTAAAATTCGGTTTATTTATTCTAGGCATTTCATTTGGATTTTTTTTTGAAGCTTTGTTATTATTGATAGAACATAGGTGGCTGGTATCTTCAGATTTTGATTGAAAAGGATAAGAGGAATCAATAGATAGATTAGAATTTTTATTTTGAAAAAATTTCTTTTCATTTTTTTTTTCAAAAGGTTCTTCTTTGTTTTTAACTTGAATGTTAATATTGGATAGATTTTCTTCAAGAATATTGTCTAATATCTTTTTAGATTTCTCTCTTTGCAATAACAAATTTTTATATGTTTGCTAATTAATATTTATATAGTCTTTAATTTGAAAAATATTACTTTTTCTTCATCACAGTCTTTACTTTTATTTACATATTCTTTTTGATAAAGACTCTTACTTCGATAATTATTTTCTTCCATATATAAGTCAGTATTCTCAGGATCTTTTATATTAGAATAATTTGATTTAGTAGTATTTTCTTTATCAATTTTTTTATCATTAATTAGACTTTGATCACTATTTTCATGATTATATTTTAGAGAATTATCAAAATTTTTCTTAAACTCACTATTATTAATTGAACCATTAGTATTTATATTCTTAATTGTAGATTTATTAAAATGTGATTTTATAATATCTTTTTTAGAATTAGAAAATTCTATTTTTTCGATTTTATCCGCTTCCTTATTTTTATTGGTTCTATTTTTTTCAATTAAATTTTTCTCATTTATAAGGTAAATTTCATTATTGTTATTTTTATTATTACTCATAAAAAAATCTGAATGATAATTTGAGTGTTGCTTTTTGATTTCATTATAATTATCTTTTTTATCAATTTTGGAATCTTGATAATTGTATTTTTCAACTTCTTCATAATTTTTGACTTTTGCTTCCAAAGTATTAATAATTTTTTCAAAATTCATAATCATTTCTTGTTGGGAGTTGATTTGATTTACTAATTCTTTGTTGCTTTGTTTGAGCTCAACAATGTAATTTTCACTTACAAAAAATTTATTCTCTAAATTTGAATATTTTTGATTGAAAAACTCTTGTTCATTGATTAATTCTCTGTTTAACAAATGAGCAGTTTTTAAATTTTGTAAAGTTTCTCTAATCTCTTGATCCATATCTAAAAGTAATTGTGATAGCTTTAAACGATAATTCAAAAAATCCTCTAATGATTTTATATTATTTATAGACTGTCTAGTTTTATTGATTTCAATCAGCCTATTTTCTAAAATATTTGAAGTTAAAGTCAATTTTTTAAGAGGATCTGCGTTTGGAGTCTGCATTTATATTATATAATTTTAAATAAAGTTTTTTTCTTATTCTTCAAGTAAAAATTAATTAATTGTTTTAGAGGTTATATCTAGATATTAATTAAATTAAGTTTTCTTAAATATTTTAGATATCAATAAAATTGTAATTAAAATATAATTTAACTTCATTCAGATATCACAATCAAATTGAAAGCTAAAGTATTTGCAAATATCATTACTAGTTCGGGAAAATATTTTTATTAATTTTATATTCTGATTAGAATTTAAGAAAAATGTTATTTTTTGTGAATAACGAATTACAAATAAATTTATTTAAATATATATTTTTACTCAAACTTGAAATAAGCTTAAAATAATAATTGAATCAATTAATATTTTATAATTTTTTTCAGTAACGAAAATACTTTTTATTAATTAGATATAATTTTAAGCATAATTAAATTATACTAAAATAAATTATTCATTTGAGTTGCTTAATAAATAGTTTACAGTTTTTTCAATATCAAATCCGTTTTTCTCTAAAGCAATTTTTGCTTGGTCTTCTGTAAATCCCATTTCAAGAATTTCTTGAACTTTTTTACCTATTAGATTTTTGGCATACATTTCAACCCATAATCTAAACTCAAATTAATATTTTAATAAAATTATTTTCGATTTAAATCTCAAATTTTTTAAAATTTTTATAGAAAAAACTATTATTATTTACTTTGCTTTTTCATTAAAATCATTAATATTCGATTTATACATCTTGGCGACTTCAGCATCTTGCGGATCCTCTGTTAATGATAAAAAATTATTTTTTAAAATAATAAAATTTTATAATTAATTACCAGGAACAGGGGCGCACATCAAAGCTTGTAGAGAAATCAATGCAGTTCTAATAGTTAAAGCAGGAGTCCATTCATTTTTTAATATATCCAAACAAATAGCTCCAGTACAACTGCTAATATTTGGATGCCAGATTTTTGTGTCAAATTTCATCTGAAATTTTAATATAAAATTTTCTCAAAAATTTATAATTTAGCTTAAAAAAATTATTTTTTAGGAAATTCTGTTGTTATATAATTTTCATTTTTAGAGAATTTTTAGATTAAAATATTTTTAATTATTTAATTCTCAAATTTCCGTTTGATAGAAAATGAAGAGATCTTTTAATTTAAATACCTTAGGTGGTTTAAAAGGATATTCATCAGTAATAACTATATCTATTATGAATTCTCCTCCATCATAACAAGTATCAATCTATTAAAAATTATGTGTATTTTATTTTATTTTAATTATTAAAATTTACAGGTCCTTTAATTTTTCCTTTCCAATGTCTGATGTTATTATCTATGAGCCAGACCTCAATAGCATTTTCGTTTTTATTTTTATTTAGTTCTTCAAATTCTTTTGTTATTCTATTTTTCAGGGAATCCATAATTTTACTTATTATTATAATTATTTTATTTTTAAAAAGTATAAATTAAATTGATTGATATGTATTTTATATTTTGATGATTATTATTGAATTTTAGAAAAATTGTTTATTTTTCGTTTTTTTAAGGGTTTTGAGTAATAGAATAAAAACTCTCAAACTTCATTTAAAATTTCATGATTAAAAAACTTAAATAAATATCAAATTTTAATTCGAAATTCGACAAAATAATCATTCGATAAGAATATTTGGATTAAAGACATTCTTATTAAAAAAAATAAATTTTTTTTGGTAACTAATAAAAATAAATGGGGCCTAAAAAGCAAGCAGCTAAACAAGGAGAAGAAGAGGACAATTCAACAAAAGATTTTTATACTTACTATAAAAAATACTGCAGAGAATTGGAAATTCAACCTTTCAAACCATTAGAAAATAAAATAAATGAGTTAAATGAGGAAGGTGGGCATCTAAATGAAATTTTAATCAATGAAAAAATTGGAGAATTTGGAGCCAGAGCTTTGTTTAATGCTTTAAAAGCTGTAAAGTAAAAAAGATTTACCTGTTCAAAATTTTTAAATATAATTTAAATATAAATCAATATTTAAAATTCAAAGTATAAACCCAATAATTCTAAAAAATTATAATATTTATTTTAAAACAATTGAAATTTCTTAATTATTATAAGCCAAGGAACAGGTTATAAACATTTAATTGCTTTACGTATTTGGGACGGTGAAATCGGTGATGAAGGTGTTCGTGCCTTTTATCAATTTATGATAGACACAGGCAATACATCAATTCAATTGGTTGAATTTCTTAATTGTGGAATAGGAGTACTTGGCTGTGAATTTATTGCAAGAATTTTTGAAAAAGAAAGAGTGAATAAAATTAGTGTTTTGAATCTGGATTACAATAGCTTTGGAAATGAAGGCTTAGGGCAATTAATGGAAAATTTGAAAGAATGCAAAAGTCTTTCACATCTTAGCTTGGCTTATTGTGGAATTGATGAAAACGGAGTAAAATATTTCAGCGATTATTTATCTGCTCAAGATATAACATTGGAAAAGCTAGTTTTGCAAGGAAATCCCTTAAAGAACACTGGTATGGCTCAATTGATTAATATAATTTATGATAACACATCTTTGGAAGAAATTAATTTAAATAATGTTTTATTTGGTAATAACCCGGAGGTAATGCAAAATTTGGTTTCTCTAATGAAACAAAACACTACTCTACAGGCTTACAGCTTAAAGTTTAATTTTATAAATGATCAAGGTGAATTTTTGTATAATTTAAATTAATATTTTTTATATTTTTACTATAAATTTTAAATTTGAATATTTATAGCCTACTTTTTATATAATTTTATTAAAAAAATTTTTATATTAATTAATTTTATTAGACTTTGAGATAATATTAAGAGAAGGTCTTAAGCAAGAGGCTTGTAAACATATTTATCAATTTGCAATTGATGAAAAAATTTCAAAACCTTTGTTCGATGAGTTTTTTAAATTAATGAAAGGACGCAAAAAGCCTAAAAAGAAGGCTGGTAAAAAAGGAGGAAAGAAAAAATAAATTTATTTATTTTTTATAAAATATTTAAATATTACAAAAATTAGTATTGATGCATAAAACTTGTTTTCAATAAAGAACAATCTTCGAGATTATTTGTTGACTATATCAAAAAATTTTTAGCAAATAAACGAAATTTTATAAATTCTGTTAATTTATATAAAATATTAATTTATTAAAACATAAAATTTTAATTTACTTAAGTTTAAATATTAATATATTTATTTAATTAAATTGTTTTGTTAGTTTTATTAAAATTAAGTGCTCTATTTAGTTTCATTTTTAAATAAAAACATAATTTTATTTTCAAAGGCAGATTTTTAAATAATAGACAATTTAAGTTATTATTAGAATGCAATAAAATATTAATTTCAATATAAAAAATTTATAATTATACATTATTCATAGATCGCTAAAATAATAAAATAATTTCTTAAATGTATTTGTCGGACTATTATTTGTAATTTAATAAAATAAATTAATAAAAGACAAAAATGGATAAAGAATTCATTTTAAATGTTTGCACTAAAACTTGGACAAGGGATTCACATGGTCTTTTTGATTACGAATCACAACAAGTTAAGCCACATGAAGGGAATATTCTTGATAGTGCTTTAGTCGTTAGAAAAAAAATGGATATTAAATTAGTCAAACAGGAAGCTGAAATAAAAGATGAAGAATTTTTATTTGAAATCAAAGCTGTAAAAAGTATAAAAAAATTCAATAATTATAAAAATGAAAAAAAAATATAAAATTTTTGATTTTAATAATTTTTTTTAAAAAAAAAAGAAAATTTTATTTAATTTTAATTATACAAATAATCCCCCAATTTTTAAGTCTTAATAAAATAAGCTTATGTAACTGAAAAAGGGCAATCTTTATTCATAATATTTTTAATTAAGTATTGAAAATATTTTCACTTATTAATAACAATAGAATATTAGACTCAAAATCTGAAATTTAATTTCATTTCTTTTCAATTTATTTTAATTTCAAAATTACCATAATTCAAACATATAAGTAATATTTAATAAAAAGAGTATTCAAATCATAATTTGTTTTATTATTTTCATAATTTAAAAATTAGATAACTACACCCTTTCAAATACTATTTTCTCTAACTTACACCCGAACGAAAAAAACATTAATGATCTCCAAAACAAAATGTGGTATGTTATAAAGCACGAGGAAACCAACCAGAACGCAAATAATCAAATGCCTCCTAATATAAACAACGACTATTTTATTAATGCAGACGATATAATTAAACTTGGTAGAGTTAAATATGCCATTAATGAAATTCATTTTAATGAAAATTACAAAAAAGAATTGATTATGAAGCAAATGGATTTAGAAAATGATTTATCTAATTATGATATAAGTGAGTTGAACAAAGATACACCACCAGTATTCAATTTCATTCACACAGCAGAGCTAGCAAAAGAAAATTGTGAGGATATAATATGTAAAGTTTGTTACAACGATTCTAATACAAAATCAAATCCTCTGGTAAATATATGTGAAATTTGTACTGGGGGTATTAAATACTCACATTATGAATGCCTTAAAATATGGATGAAAACAAAGTTAAGTGTAAAAGAAAATGAAAAGAAAACAGTAAAAAGTTATAATATCAAATCTTATAATTGTGAAATTTGCAAAACTCCCTATCCATGTAATAATATAATATTTAAAAAAAAGACAATTATTTTATCTTTATTGTTTTAGAAAATCAATACAATAATTAAATTAATAATTTCACAATTTTAATTAGACAAATTATCGGCTCTGAAAAACATAAATTTACAGAATACATTCATAATTTTTATAATGAATAATTATTTCATCAATTGAAATTTTTTTAAAAAATTATTAAATACTTTTTCTTATTGAATTAACTTTAATTAAGTCCGCTTTTCGGTTGAAAATGATATATATGATCTCATTGATATCGAAAGGCCAAAAGAAAAAAACTATATAATTTTAGAAAGCCTAAATCAATTGAAAGAAAACAATAACATTAAATCTATCCATGTAATTGTCTTGGATGAGCAAAACCAAATCGTTATGGGAAGAGGTCATGAATCAGATGTTAGAATAAATGACATTTCTGTTTCAAGATCCCATGCCACTTTAACTTTCTGCAATGGAAGAATAAAAATAAGAGATTTGAAATCAAAATTTGGAACTTTAGTTTTAATAAAAAAAGATTTGCTTATTCTTGATAAAAAAATACAGCTTCAAATTGGAAGAACATATCTTGAAACATGTTCTAGAAGTTATAAGGAGTATGAAAAACACTTGAAATTAAAGTAAATATAAAAATATTAAATTCTTCTTAATATTTCTTATTCATTTCAAGCTTATATTTTAATATTTAGGGAAAAAAATAAAAATACACAAAGCGCTAAAACTTCATACAGTACCCAAGCCGGAGATCAACCCAATACTCCTAATATTTAAATTATATAATTAATTCATTCATTGAGTTTCTTGAATTTTTTAGGAAATTTAAAAAAGTTTTTATTATAAATATTTTATTGATAAAAATTAATTTTCGGTCTTATTATACATACATGTTAATTTTAATATATTAATTTTTAAATTTTTTATTAATAATATTATTTTATTATATTAAACAATTTTTACAAACCAAAATGATTATTTTTTTATTATTGTATTAAGGTTTTTATGGGATTTCAATCGAAATATATTTTAATAAAATTTATTCCAATATTGGGGATT
>Ga0194116_10006754_pt1 | contig 12121 bp, 8 predicted proteins | sample TA2MahsurfametaG_4_FD_148617 | JGI IMG/M metagenome (GOLD analysis project Ga0194116, IMG submission 148617) | Freshwater microbial communities from Lake Tanganyika, Tanzania - TA2015008 Mahale S9 surface | ecosystem: Environmental > Aquatic > Freshwater > Lake | place: Tanzania: Lake Tanganyika... | reverse complement strand
AGAAACCATCCTGTTGCATAAACTGAAGGTCATAGGAAGGAAAACCCCAGTTCTGTCCATCCACAGAATTCATATCGGGAGGACATCCAACACTAAACGCGTTATTAAAATTCTTATAATCATACCAAACATCTGCACTTTCTTTATTAACAAGTATAGGGATATCTCCCAGAAGAAAAATAATACTATCATTTGCTATTTTCTTAATCTCTTTCAATTGCAGATAGCACAGGTATTGTAAAAACACTTGATAGTCAATCTCTTCTTTATTTTCTTTTACAAGAACACTAAACCTCTCCTGAGAAACTTCCGTGTCGTCCTTATTCCATTTATCATGATCTAATCCTTTATATTTAGTTTTTAATGTTTTAAAAACTCCATAAGGTAAAAGCCATGCATTTGAGGCTTCGAAATCTTTATAGCTATCTTGAGCTTGCAACTGTTTGGAAAAACGAGTGTAGTAGGTTTGTAAAAAAGCATCCTTACCTTTTTGTACTTTTTCAAATTGAACTTTTGAAGATGCATTTAATTTATTTAGCTTTTTAATTTCTTTATTGAGTTCAGCATCCTGCCAGACATAAGGAAGCTCGCTGAGAGATAAATATAAAGGGCTTATTGCGCAGGATGAACTTGAATTATACGGACTATAATCGGATCCGAAATCATTAAGAGGCAACAGTTGTATTACATCAAAACCCACGGCCTTGCACCATTCTATCAAAGGAATAAGATCGTAAAACTCTCCTATACCGCAGCTTTTTTTTGAATAAATAGAGCTTAAGCTCAGATTGACACCAATATGTCGACTCGGTTTTATTTTTTTCCACCCTTCTTTAGTTGTACACGAATACAGGTAGTCTTTAACACTGATCGCTGAGGCACTATCATTCAAAGATGAATTTACAACTAAGGTTGGATAAGACAAAGACGAATTTTCTGTTAGATATATATGATTATTTTCTGACCATGCTGACGTGTTTTTGTAATTTCTCGGATCAACAAACCAACTTGAACCATCTGTGAGAACTACACTTTGACCATAAGAAGGCAGTGCATAAATGCCTAAACAATTATCCTGACTGGTGTATTCAATTTGCTGAGTGGAATCCGAATACAATTGCTGCGCACTTATACGAAGAACTAAGGCCAAAAAGAAAACACATCTATTTGTTTTTTTAAGTAAAAACACAAACTACCTCATAGTTTGTTTTAAAAGTTTATGTACGTCTGCAAACCTAAAACCCACGCATTCTGTATCGTGTTGTATCCGTGAGGATTAACGATATATTGCAATGAAGGAGTGAGATTGAAATACCTGTAAAAATTTATTTGGTAATTTATCTCCATGTCTATCTCATAGGTCTGTTTAACAAAAGTCCAATTTTCAAATGAGCTGCTATAAAATGAGCATGAAGCCATCATCGAAAGGACATCCTCACTTCGACTCTTTATTGGCCCATCAAACGCTAAACCGGCGAATGTAAAGAAAGGGAAGACAGATTTTTGTGGCGGTGTATACAAAACCCCCATAAACGGCGTTATGTACCTTGTCGCAGACAACCTACAGACCACCTGATCTGCGAGAAAATATAAGCTGTAATTCCCCTTTGATACACCCCCAAAATGATTTTCAACGTCAGCAAATTGGTAGGCTAAGCCGATCTTATAGTTACCAGGCTTATTCTTAGTATTATCCTCAGACCCGGTCATCAAATCAGCTTCATTCATAAAAAGTACGCCGTAAGGACTGTCAAACGTCCACTTAAAACCATGATATCTATTTGCAAAAGTTTGGTAGTTGGTGGAATATACACCCGTTTTATAAACGAAGTGTCTATTTGGTTTAACGGAAAGGTACCCACCCCATACCCCGTTTGGGTATGTTGCAAATGGAATATTATATACAATCGCAACTGGGGTACCATTAATCGAATTATTAACAAATCTATAATATAATGGGGATGCTAAAAAATCATCGCTTGGTGCAAACCGACCTATTTTTATGTTTATAAGATCATTCTTTATCCACTGACTTAGAGATAATGAATATATTTTCCAAGTCTGACCGCCATACACCTGATTTACACTAAACTGGTTGTTTATCTTAGAGGTTAGATTATGACCTGTTCTAAAAACGAATCCAGTATTTATAGAGAATCCTTTTAGGGGTGTTGTGTTACCAAAATTGTATCCCAACCCTAGAAAATATGAATCACAGTACGCAAAACCGCGACTTTGTCCACCTATGGGATTGGTAACAGCGTCGCTTACGTAGTTTAAAACTGCATATACGCCTGAATCAATTAAAGATTGAGGTCTTTCAATCAAGTTGTAATCGGCTTCCAGCTCTGGGTCAAAAGACGCATCAACTCGTGGAAAGGAAAGTACAGACACTAAACATCCAAATACAACAACCCTTTTTCTATGGATAAAAGCGCATAAAGGATTATTGTTATTTTTTTTTATCATGATCACTCGCAACAATCTATGCAAAGAACTACAGCACTGAAAGGATCGACCCTAATTTCAGCCATGCCGAAGTTAAAGACATCAACTTTTGGCCCTATCCAAATACCATCCTTAAAAACAGAGGAGATCATGTCAGCGTATCTGCCATCAGGAAGTCCCGTTTCGAAAGTATTTACTAGTACATCAGAAGTGTTATTAATAACAACAAAGCCCGTGGTGTACTGCATTCTCTTTGGTATTTGTAGAGTTCTTGCAAAAGCTACCTGATCCCCATTTAACCACTTATGGGTTATTCCCGTGGCATTTTTTGTTTTTTTACGAAACAAAACCATGTTTGCAATAGCATTCCATCGGTGTTGAGCAACCCACTTGCTATCTGGATCAAAACATGTGATTTTTTCATTTTTCCATACACAATCTTTTGGAAAACCATCATCATGTTCGGAGAACTTAAAACTAGACATAATTTTTGGTATACCAAAAGGCCATGCCAACATAAATATATAGCCAATCACATATGCATTGTTTGGCGAGTTTTTATAATTTAGACCATCCGAGACATATCTCTCTGTATCGTGATTATCTAAAACAACAACAGCGCGATTATTAGGAAAACCTACCCATGGTGTTCCTAATGAAAACTCCACAAGTTTTTGCAAGCAGTTGCCGTTTCTTTTAAGAATGGAATCTGATAGTATGATACCGTAGTAAAAGCAGGTTACAAAACCAAGAGAAAAATATTTTTCCATATAGCTTTTTACATCTATACCCTCAGGTGATCCAAGAAAATACTCCTGGTAGATAAAAGGAACAGACCCCGAAGATGTCAATAAATTTTCATATACATACTTAGCATTTGTGATATTAAGATGCTTTGCGGCATCTACTCTAAAACCGTCTATACCTAAAGAAAGCAAAAAATTCACATACTTGCGTAATACATTTTTGACATGCTCTTTTTCATAGTTTAATTTAGGTAAGCCTAAAAGAGTGTAGTGCTCAAGATGCCAAATCCTTTCTAATTTAGTATAATCTTGATTTGAGATGGCAATTTCTTTTCCTTCATGTAACACGAAGTCATCTTTAGTATAAGCATCATTATCACAGTTTATGCAGGGGTAGTTATAAGGTGTAAATGTATGACCGTTTGTTCCCTTCCATTCAATCTCATCTTGATCAGCTGTTGCCATGTGATTACCGACAACATCAACATACACCTTTATACCAAAACTATGAGCCAAGTGTATTAAAGACTTTAGATCTTCACAGCTTCCCCAGTAGTCACTAAGAAAATAGGATACAGGCTGGTAAATAGCCCACCAGGGATCTCCCTTTCTGACAACAAACTCACTAACGGGATAAAGCTTAATAGCATCATACCCATGCTCTGCAAGAAAAGGGATCTCATGAAGAATATCCTTCCATTTCCATCCAAATAAGTTTAAAATGGTTGTCGGCTCTTCCGCTGCTATTCTAATAGTTTTGCTCGATTCCAATTTAGATGACAAAGAATCTGTAAGATTTACAATCAACTTTCCAAGTAGAGCAGGCTCCTTATTATGTTCTATTATCCCGCCCACATCTATTTCAAGAACCTTAAGATTTTGCTGACCTATGATGCTAGCTGTCGTTGGTTTTTTAGTAAGTACACTGATTTCACCAAAAGTATCTCCTACCCCCAAAACAGCAATCAGCACACTATGACCACTAGGCTCCAATTTAGATACAACAGCAACCCCTTGTAGAATGTAATATACTTTAAGGTTCGCTTGCCCTTGTTCTATTACCACTTGCTTATCTGTAAAAGTTAATACTCTGAGAAAATCCGTTATCGAATTCAACTCCGCTACACTAAAATTTTTAAATATAGAAATAGCAAGATCTAAAATATCTTTCATATGAACCTGTCCTAAAATCAACAGATAACCAAGAAACCAGGAATTGTCAAATAAATACTCGAAATACCCTCAATACGAAACAGCATAAATATGCTATGAATTTAGATTTGCATAGCTGGAAGATGATCCCAAATCTTATTTAATTATTTTATCTAGAAACACATGAGATAAGAAGTGCGCTAAGGTTACATCTCTTGAAGTTTTCAACCCAAAAAGTATGTTTCTTAATCGCACTTCTAAAGAGAAAAAAAACTCAATATTAGGCTGCTTTTTTGCATAAAAAAAGGACTCCTTAAGAGTCCTGGATTGGGCGATTTGAGATGATAAGAAACGATCTATAACCCGATAGGTTTAAAATGATGCTTCATGTCTGTAGTTGCTGACTCTCTTGATTTCATGAGCTCCTTTAGTTTACCTATCAAAAGGAAGAGCTCTTGATCATTTAAGCCACTGATCATAGCTAAAAGGTCTGGATTAGACTCTGTAAGGCACGCATCTGCAATCTCTTGATCCTCTTGATGAGCACTGTAGGAAATTACATACTTCCCTGGATTATACAAATCGCAAACAAACCCTTCCACTGAGGGATCTTGAAGCATGCGGTATGATTCTTCGTACTCCTGCAGCTCTTCAGGGTCATTTCTTTGAATCATAGCTTCAATTCCAAGTGAATTCATATCGTGCCATAAAGGATTTTCGGCAGCTTCTATTAACTCTGCTCTTGTTGAAATCTCAAGCACATTTTCAATTTGATCAGCCCACATAATAGATCTAGTCGCCGCTGAAGTAACTTTCCTAGCAATCTCGGGTACAACATTTTCCTTGTCGAATTCTTGTTGATAATAAGATTCTTTAGCAACACTTGAACTAGTAATAATTGAGCTCATACAACCTTTAAATTTAATTTTAAAAACATTATATCATAAATTAAGGTTTTTTTCAAAAATAAACAAATAACAAACTCAATATAAATATTAATTTACTTGCAATTCAACCATCTAATTCTGCATCAATTAATTACTTGGAGGCAATTAACCTTTCCGAATTATGCAAGTATTGACAACTAAAAAATTTCAATACGATAGTTTATCGAACTTACAGCGTATGCAGCATTTTAAAACTTTGAAGAATTGGAGCTAGTCTTCTATAGGCAGATAGTTCTGCCAATTTTCTAAATCGAAACGCCAGCATTCTGTAGGAAGTCCTATAAATCCATATTTTTCCATAGTATGTTCAAGTATCTGTCGATGTTTAATTGCTATTTCAGAACAATTCATGAATGATCGGTGTGCTTTCTCGCTGAAATCATCAAGCGTTGATGATGGCATTAGTAGTTCTTCAGCAAGTATATTCACAAGTGTTACATCTACTACTGTTCCTAGTGTATGCCTTCCCCCCTTTCTAGGATCACTAACATACCTTTCATCAGGCAAGATTTCCCAAAACTTCCATTGCGCACTCATTGGCCTAAACCCGTCCCAAATTTTTAATCCAAGTCCTATAGATCTCAATTCATCCTTCACTTTTTTAAGTTGAAATGCGGCTTCTTTTGTCAAAAGAAAATTTTGAAAATCATACACAACTTGACCTGTGAAATTATTAGAAGAGGCATATACAAGATCTACTTGTATCGGATCGTCTATAGACTTTATATCTACTAATTTAGATTCATCACTTCCGAATCCTTTATTTTTTAGAAATGAATTTAATTTTATGCATTTTCACCACTTTGTTCAAAAAAAAACGAATTAACACATAAATATTTCCTAAACACAATCACTTCAATTCAAAACAAACAACTCAGGCCCAAGAAGGCCATCACAAAAAATCTATCCTTTGTTTTTATCCTTTATGCTAATGTCTTATAAAAATAATCGAAGGAATGTGATGTATGGATCGTATACTTGCCAATCAGCTTCACAATCATGTGGGCAAAAAAGTAATAGTCAAAGGATGGATAAATAACGTTAGATCTCTAGGTAAACTTGATTTTATTATCTTAAGAGATCGCTGTGGATTCATTCAAATTGTCGTAGATGAAAAATCGGAAATGGAAAAGATTTCCCCTCTTCAAGTGGGATCTGTCTTATCAATAGAAGGAGAGGTTGTGAGCAGCTCTTCGGACCTTAAGTATGAAATCATAAAACCTAAAATCCAAGTCATTGTCGACATTTACGAAGCTCCTCCCATAGACTATAACAAACCTAAAATGGCTGCGGACCTGGAGTTCATTTTAGACCATCGTCCAATTTCTCTGCGCAACAGAGAGATCGCGGCTGTTTTTAGGATACAGGCATCTATCGCTCACGCCTACCGTTTATATATGCACGATAATGTACATGCTGTTGAATATTTTGCTCCCAATATCATCGGTGCTTCTTCTGAAGGGGGATCCGAGTTTTTTTCTGTCGACTATTTTGGTCACACAGCCACTCTTGCTCAAAGCAGCCAGCTTTATAAACAAATAATGGTCGGCGTCAATGAACGAGTATTTGCGCTTATGCCCTTTTTTAGAGCGGAAAAATCTAACACAACGCGCCACCTAACTGAAGGCAAGCAATTTGAGTTTGAAATGGGATTTTTCAATCACTGGCATGAAATCTTGGACATTCAAGAAGGGTGTATAAAGTTCATCGTTGAATATCTCCATACCCATAACAAAGCAGATATCGACACCCTTGAAGGATCAATTATTTCAGCTCCAAAAGATGTTCCATTCCCAAGGATCACTTTTGCACAGGCACAGCAGATCTATTTTGAAAGAACGGGCGTTGATGAAAGACACGAACCAGACCTAAGCCCTGCAGCAGAAAGAGAGCTATGTAAATACGCGAAAGAATCCTTCGGCACAGATCTTATCTTCATAATTGACTGGAAAACAGAAAAACGACCATTCTACGCGTACCCTAAACCTGAAAATCCAGAACTCACCAACACCTTCGACTTGCTTTGCGCCGGCACAGAGATTACCTCTGGGGGGCAGCGTAGACACACATACCCTTCCATGCTTGAAGGCCTTCAAAGCAAGGAAATGGATCCTAGAAACTTCGAAGACTATCTCAGTATATTCCGTTACGGCATGCCACCCCACGGTGGATTCGGCATGGGGCTAGAAAGACTTACCATGACCCTTCTTAGGCTAAAAAACATCCGCGAAACATCCCTCTTCCCCTCCGACCCTAAGAGGATTGCAGGACACAGGCTCAAAGCCAAGATCTTCTTTGGCGGAGAAAACATTCGCAATGAGATGATACGCCTTCTCAATGACAGGGACATGGTGTTCAAGCATGTGACACACGAACACACCCCGACTTCTGAAGACTCTGCAAAAGCGCGAGGCACAAATCTTGATGAAGGAATCAAATCTATTATCCTTAAAGGGAAAAAGACCAAGAAAAACTACCAATTCAACATACCCTCCCACCTCAAACTCGATATGAAAGGTGTTGCAGACGCAATTGGCGAGAAGTGCGAATTCGAAGAGCCTTCAGCTATAGAGGAAAGATTTGGACTTATAGTCGGTGGTGTTCCTCCATTTGGATCTTTACTTGGGTTAGACACCTACTTTGACAACCAGATAAAAGAAAAGCAAACCGTAGCGTTTAATTGCGGACTTCCGACTGAATCTATTGTCATGAAATCTAAAGATTTAATTGAACTTGTCGACCCAAAATGGGGCAACTTCACGAAAGAATAGAGAAATTAATGTAGCGGTCAACCGGCCGCTACATTATTTATGAAATGAAAACTCCCCAAGAACCTCTTTAGTCAAGGCAATCAGCGATTGCTGATAAAACGCATCAATCTCCTCAAATGTCGAAGGATTTTCTCCTATCCTCATAGAAACCATGCGACTTTTAATTTCATCAATTCCAGATGATTGCAAATCTTCCAAGACAACAATCCATTCAGGATGGGAAAGCAAAATATTCTCAATACCATTTTCAGAAGAGAACTCTTGAAAAATAAGATCGTAAAGTCCTTTTATATCAGACTCTAAAACAACTAAATCTTTTCGATCATTACTTAAGCCTATATCAACACGAATCTCCCTACCAAGCTGATTTAGTCCGACAAGCAGATCTAAATAAACTAGAGATTGAGAGATCTCATCACTTGCTAAATCAACAAAAAGACCTTCAGCAAACCTTTCAATTTTCCCATGCATCCATTCACTATAGACAAGAGTGCTTGCTATCTGCTGTGGCGCTGTGTCATCATCTATCAAAGATAACCGATATTCTCTTCCTACAGTAATAAGAGACATTTCCATACTTTCTTTACTAGTCAAATCTGTATGATTAACTATATCTAAAAAGATCAATTTGAATTCTGGATCAGATTCTGCAAGCCTCATAAAATTCAGTATAGCATGCGCAAAGCAAACAGCTTCTTCCGAATCAACTGTAACATCTTGAACTAAAAGAAGAGATTCTATCCAATTTCTGAAAGCTAAATTCCTATCTAAATACATAAACCTTGTGATAGGTGCAGCAGTAAGCTTAAATAGATTTCTCATAATCTCTTTGTGCTTATAAGAGCCTTCAAAAAATGAATTATCAAGTAAAATAGAATCATCAATCTCAGGAATCTCTATTGCATGAATTTCTTTCAACCAATCGATATCTTCTACATTGATCTGAAAATCTGTATTAGCTATACCTCTAGAAGCAGCCTGCGCAACTCTTCCATCTCTTTCATCATCCCACAAGGAAGATCGAGGTGTTACCGTATTCGATCGGCATCTAAACAAACCTACAACACTTGAAATAAAACTCATATACTCCTAACTATTTGCCCTTTTTTTCTCTAGGAAAGAAATGCATTTCCCAGCTCTGTTTTTTGGCGTCAAACGCTGCATATATATTTACAGAGTCTACATCCTTCAACTTCTTATATAAAACTTGACCAAAACGTTGCTTATCCACAGGTATTTCAATTACTGATGGTGTTGTATCTTTCGGATTTGGGTCAGAAAAGATAGGCTCTGATTCTATGAGCTTAAGCGCAAGCTCTATTGTTTCATCTAGATTCAACTTAAAACAGCTACCTTGCTTCATAACTCGTGTTCCTGGCCAGGATGGCGTGTGCTTAATCTGATATCCCTCGATGATAACCCCGGGAAGAATCAATTGTTTTTTCTCACAAACGGGATCTCTAAGACGGTATTGGTTATACTCGATGAGCCTTGAGGTATCGAAGTTTTCTCTATCAATCAAATCCCTCTCAAAAACAGGGATTGTTTCTAGCAATCGATCTTGGATCCAGCATGGATTTATCGACAGGCCATTTACAAGTGAGCCAATTATTGCTGATGGATTTTTGTTAAATATTGCACTTAAGGGCAAAGCTAATCTTTGAAGATTAAACTTATCGAAATCCAAAGAAGAGCCTAAATGGATTGCTATAAGGTTACCCTCGGGGCTAATGTAAGCACCACCTGAAGAGCCGTAATCAGAATCATGAAAAACTCTGAGACAGGTATCGCTAAATCCAGGGGCTTCAGCATCATGAACCGACACCTGCAAAGGTTTTGACAAGGGATGGTGCAGCAAAGCTGGCGCTTCAACACAAGCGCAGACGTCCATAGAGAAAAATCGATGGCGTTTGCCAGGACTATCCTCCAAAGCTACAATTGCATAATCCAGGTCAGGATCATACTCAACAACACCTTTCACTTTATAGCTTATGCCAGCAAAAAACTCGAGATCTCCCCTTAAAAACCCAAAGTCCACAGAGGTATCACTAAGGCTTACTCCCTCTATACTATGGCATGCCAAAATGGCCAAATCTTCAGATATCAGACAGCAACTACCCAGCTGAGTCCCTTCTGATGACACAACACCAACACACTCTTTTACCCCTTGCAGCACTGAGGCAAGACTTACTTCATTCATTGCAGATATTTGCCCTGGCAGCTTTGAAGTTTTCGATTCAACAACTTTTAACACATCTGTTTGTCTCATTCGATTGACATCAAAAACGGGCTTAAGGCTTTCATATTCGGAGTGAAAACTAGAAGAAGCGATAGCAGAAAAATAACTTTTAGAATTTGAAGAATAAAAAGAATTGTATATAGACATAAAAAACCTTGCAAAACTTAATATATTTTACTATAAATCATAAAATAAAGCGAAATCATCATCAACTAACAAGATAATAAATCTAACTATAAAAAATTAAATTGATGCGACTTTTTTTTCAAAAAATTCAACCCCCAAAGACACACCATCGATCTTGCTTATCAAACATTTAGCGACCTTAAACCTATCCTCAACAACCTCAGGAACATCTGTAGTCACGTATAGATCTAATCCGTTTTCCGCAGAAAAAACATCATCAATGTAAAACATATTTGCAATAAATCCATCCTGGGAGGGAAATAAAGACAGCCCTTTGCTTAACACGTTCCAATCGTGATCATTGTGAGAGGAGATATTCTCTTCACGTACATGAAAGTACAAAAGCGCTTCTAGCAACCTAGATAGACTAAGTGCACACCGCCCTTCCCTTGTGATATGAAGGTAAGACTCTAACAAACACTCTTTAAGTATGTTAATACCACTTTTAAATGAAGGGTCAGCGGACTGAAAATCGAATAGGTTTTTAATACACAGACACATCCGATCCCAAGCGAGATAAAGAATGAGACTATGAAGCGTTTGATAGGGATCTTGAGTCAGCGAAGCGATAAAAGGTTTAAAAGAATCTTCTATCTTTTTTTGCATTATGGGAGAAGGATGCAATTTGCTTCTTGCCATTGCTTTTAGTAAAAAGTTCTGGTCTATCTCTTTAAGAGATTTAACATTTGTCAAATTTTCGGCAAACAAACTATCAAAAACGTACTCAACCTCACCTTGATAACGATAAGTAGATAGAACATGAACTGTAGCCTCAAACAGCGGATGAGATTGATCAAAAACAGGTAAAGATGAAAACATATCTTGCAAGTTCAAGTACTTCAGAAGACTGCCCCAGCGCAGGTGCAGATGATTATCATCTAGGGAAAGTAAATCAGACAATTGATTATTTTCTAAGCCATCATAAAGCAATGTTGCAACATCTAAACAAACATGGATATTCATAATTTTACACTCTGCCTTCATGTTGTATTTCTTTTCCAAGGATAAAGGTAGTGATTGAAAAAAAATACAACATTTAGATCTCCTAAAAACTAGATAGATTTAGAATTTTTGTTTGAGGCCTAAGAAAGACTCGAGCTACTGATTTTTTGAGCTAGTCAGCTTTTATTCATCACCCGAATCCTCTGTTTATCTTTTTCTCTTCTCTAAAACTATATTAGCTAAACTCTTAACCCTATTAAAACATCCTTTACAAAGAATGCTTATACGATCAAGAGGACACTTATAGGTTTTTTTTATATCCTTTTTGCCACACTGATTACATTGTTTTGATTTTTTATTACTTTGAACGATCGCAGCAGCCTGATCAAAAGGGAAATCGAAATCAACATCAAAGGGGAATTCATCAAATTCTGAATTTTGTTTTGAGTGGTTCAAAAGGGCAGTAACTTGAGGAGGCTCCTGATCTAAATCTACAACATCATAACTACCCAAACGATCAGTCCCTTCGAACATACCCAAGAGGTCTGAGCTAGGATAAATTTCAGCAGATCCTGTAATAGATGCCAATGAACCCCTAATAAGCATCGTAGAGTAAGTCGGATCCACAGTTGCGGATAATTCTTGAAGAACTCTATTTGTCTCAGGAGTGTGTAAAAGGGAAGAATCTGC
>Ga0194116_10006749_pt1 | contig 12127 bp, 1 predicted proteins | sample TA2MahsurfametaG_4_FD_148617 | JGI IMG/M metagenome (GOLD analysis project Ga0194116, IMG submission 148617) | Freshwater microbial communities from Lake Tanganyika, Tanzania - TA2015008 Mahale S9 surface | ecosystem: Environmental > Aquatic > Freshwater > Lake | place: Tanzania: Lake Tanganyika... | reverse complement strand
TAGTTTCATTTAATTTTGATTTTAGACCAATAAAATTTTTCAAAATGTTAATGTCATCTGGGAAACTTGAATTAGTTAAAATTTTTTGAAAGTTTTTATTAATTTTTCCAGTTGGAATAAAATCAAAAATTGAATTTTTTCTTGTAGTTTTAGTTTTAACTGAAGATTGGTAAATGTTTTTATCTAATTTATTAGTTTGATTTTCGATATTTTTTTCTGATATTTCTTTATTATTATCATTTTTAATGGTTACTTGATTTTTATTTTTTTCTACTAAACTTACTTTCTTTTTATTTAAGCTAATTAAACAACCATCTTTATCATTTAAAAGATTTTTTTTTGAATCATTAGTTTTGCTTTGTAATATAGTTTTATTATTATTATTTTCTGACAATTTTTTATTTATTACAATATCCTCAGAAAACTTGTTTTCTGTATTTTTTAAAGTATCATCGCTATTTATAGTTTTTTCAAGATTATAATCTATATCTATTTTTTCAATTGAAATTTCATTATTAATGATATTTTTATTATCTTTCTGATTATCACTTCTAGTATTCAGCTTTTCTTTTTTATCATTTGAAGTCAGATTTGATTGAATTTCATTTATATTTACCATTTTAGAATTTTCATTATTATTTTTATAAGAAATGATATTTGATTCTTCATTTTTATTGAATATGTATATTCCGTCATGATCAACTATTTTACTTGTTTCAATATTGATTTGAAGATCACTTATTTTAGATTTAGATTTTGAGTAAGCCTCTTGTTCATTTAAATCAGGGTTAATTTCATAATTATTATCATTTTTATTTTTTGAATTTTTATCATTTTGAATTCTACTATTTTCTTGTAAGGTGTCTTTAAGCAAATGTGTTTGATCTTGTTTACTCTGAAGAGCATCAAGATGTTGTTTATCTGAAATAGATATTTTTTCATTATCATTATTACTGTTTTGTTTATTATTTTTATGGGAATTATTTAAATCGTTTTTATTAGAAAATTTCACTGATTCGGTTTTTATCGGATTATATTTAATCGATTTTGATAAATCAAACCCTTCTTTGTTGGTTTCTTTATAAGATTTGTTTTCCAAATTATTTTTGTTCGGTTTATCTAGATCATTAAAACATAATTTTGAGTCTTCTTTTTTATTTTCACAATTAATTATTGTTTTTTTGCGGTTAAAGCTATTTGAATTCTCATTAATTTTAGTTGCTATATTTCGAAAATTCTTATCTTCCTTGTCTAAATTGGACCTTTTTCTGATGTTTTCTTTTTCTAATTTATTGTCATTATCTGTTAAATTTTTAGAATGTATTAATGATATTTCTTCACATGCATCTGTTACAAAAAGAAGATTTTCTTCTTGGGGATTGTTTTTATTATAATATTTAGATTTTTTATTGATATTTCTTTTCTTTTTTTTTAAGTTTTTTTTTAATGGAATTTCCTAAATATTAAAATATATTTTTAATTTATTAAAAATATAGTTTTTGATTAAAAAAAAAAATTTATTGATAAGACTAAATTTTTCTAATTAATAAATAATTTTACATTATCCTTTATCTTCTTATTTTCCTCTGTATGTTCTGATACTTCATTTTTTCTCGAAAAACCATCTTCTTCATTGTAATTTTTCATTTTGTCTTTCTTGCTATTATTACTAAAAATGATTGATTCTCCTTCCTCACTTTTACTTGAAAAATCTGATTTAAAGTTTTTAGTTTTGGAATTATCGATTGAAGCAATATCTTTTGTTCTCAATTTTTGAATAATTTTTTGATTTTTCATGTGAAGATTATAGGAAATTATAAGTTTATTAAAAATCAAGTTAAAAAGTTTTATGTAATAATCAGCAATATGATCAAAATTCTTATGTTTACCGACTAAACTTGTATTTACATAAAATATTAATATAAACATTAAATCATTTATTGAAAAATTGTTTAAAAATTCACAAATTTCATCTTCTAGATTTTGAATATCTTTTTCTTCTATGTTTTGTAAATTACTTGAATTTATGCTTATAAAATTTTGAGTTGAAATTTTTAAATTAATTTCTGAAAACTGCTTTTCATAAATTTCTTTATCTATTAATACGGACACTAAGCTATCAAAACACTCTTTGCTAAATAAATGATTGTTTCTTTTAATAAGAGATTTAACTATTAGTTTATTTTCTTCTCTAATTAAAAATTGTAAAATAAGATATACAAATGATTTAGACTTTATTGTACTGTTTGGATTCAAATCTTCTAATAACTTACTTGCTTGATTTTCATCGAAAATTTTATTTTCCAATTTTTTGAAATTTCTGGATTCATTGTTTTCTAAAGGATTCAAATTTTGAGTGTTTGAATTTATTTCTTGGTTAAAATATTTTTTTGAATCAATTTCTACATTATTATTCATTTCTTCAAAATCCGACAACTCCTTATACATATTTTTATATTTTTTATTGTTTTCTTCAATCAAATCTTGATTTTTATTGATATTTTTAATCGGATTTGCTATTAGATTTTTCAGTCTTTTCTTTTCGTTTTCAGTTTTCAAATCGATCAATTCTCCAATTTTTGATAAAGAAACTTTCCTTATCTTTAGAAGATTTTTAGGCTGAATATAACTTGATTTTTCTATTTCATTTTTATTGCTGATTTTTAAATGATCATCTTTTGATAAATTATCATCTTCTTTTTTTACGCTTACAATAGCTCCTTCAAATTCTTTTTCCTGTATAGAGTTGTGAGTATCTTTTACGATATTAATAGTTTTTGAATCATTGTTATTTTCACAATTTATTTCAGATTTTGAATTTCTAATTGTTGCTTCTTTATTACTTTCTTCTGGTTCTATTTTAATTATTCTGAGATCGGTTTTATTTTTGCAGATTTTTGATTCCAAAGTATCATTTTTATTTGAATTAATACTATTCTTGGTTTTATTTTTTAATGAATGATTATTGGATAAATTATCGTGAATTTTATTAAGGTTATCATTTATTACATCAATATTATTAGACTTTTGATTATTATAAACTTGATTTCCATTTATTATTTGGTAATTTTCCTCTTTATTTTTTAAATTTTCTATTTTATTATTGGTTGAGACCGAATTATTTTTATTATTGAATTCACAATCTATATTTTTATCAGGTATTAATAAATTCTTATATCTTTTTTGCTCTTTATTCTCCAAAAGCTTATTTTTTCTCATTTTCATAATTTCAAGAGTTTTCTCCATCGCAATTCCGATTAGAGAATTAATGTCTATTTTATTACAGAAAAACTCCATTTTTTGTTCAGGGTTGAATTCAGCTGTTATTTTGTGACTATCAGAAAAATTTCTTAATTTATTCAAATAAGTAAAAACTATATTAAATATTATGTTTAAAAAAGTCAAGTCTTTCAAACATTCAGAACCATTATTCTTAATGATTTTTTGAATCATATCACTTATAAGATTTTCCGAAATTAGAGCAGATACTCCTAAATTTTCAGATGAAATAATTTTTGCATTCCAACCTTTTAAATTATTTAAATTTTTTGTAGTGGTTTTTGCATCATATTTATTTAAAATTTTCTCGATTATTTTCAAAAAAGAATAAAATTCATCTAATTTTGATGGGAAATTCGTGTCTATAATCAAAAAATCTTCATATATATTATGTATTATTTTCGAATTTTGAATTATTCTTGAAGAAACTTCATCGTATTTAGTGGAGAAATACTCAACAAGGAAAATCATATCTGAAAAATTCTCTTGTAAATTATTATAAATTAACTCAAATATTACAAGATAATCTTCACTATAAGTCTTCGGTTCTTTGTTAAGTAGATTCCAATCAATAAAAATATCTAATAATTTAATTTTTATACTAATAATTATTTCAGGACAAACGAAAATAATTTTCATTATATTAAGCATGTCGTCACATAGATAATTTAAATTTTCTCTATTTAAAAAGATATTTACAAAAAGGATAACCTCATCTTTAACTATTTTTTTGCTATTTGATGGATTAAAATTTTTATATAGTATTTCTTTAAAATCCTCATATATTCCACATTCTATCAAATTGACATGAGAATTGTTATCAAAAGAGATATAATTAATTATTTTCTTTATAAGTTCTTTTAAGAAATTTTCATTTTCATTCGAAATATAACTCTCGCTGAGCAAAATGCTTTTTGAAGTAGGAAAATTTTCATCCTTTAAATATTTAGAAAACTTTTTAAGTATACTTTTCGATTTCCAAATTTTTGATGAATAATTTTCTTCTTTTATATTTTTTAAAAACATCTTTAAACAGTAAAAATCTATGTAGCTTGAATTGGTTTCAATTTTAAATAAATTGACAAGCCATTTTCCTAAAAACTCGTTTTTTTCCAAATTAAAATTTTCAACTTCTTCACATTTCTCTTTTACAATTATATCATTTAAATCATCGAATTTCTTTGAGCTTTGAAGAATTAGTTCTTTATTTTCATCATTCGCAAGGTCTCTTGCAGAATCCTTGTAATTCATAAATCTATTAGAACTTTCGTTGATTTTTAAATTTGAAATTTCACATATTTCTTCATTTAAAATATTTATCGAAAGATTATTTTTCTTTTTATTTGAAAAATCTATTAAATTACTTAATACGAAAATAAACAGCGATTTCAATTCATCATTGTAATGCTTGGGATTGAATTGTATTATCTTCATAATTATTTTTTTAACATGAAAATTCAATTTTTCAGTTTTTGGTAAATTTATTTTCATAAAAGTAGATAAAATTTGTAAAACTATTATTATCAATTCTTGGAAATTAGAATCAGGTAAAAAATGCTGATCCATAATTGGGTCGTTTAAAATTTCTAAAAAAGCCTTAATAAATTCATGGTAAAAAATTAGTAAATTTTTGTCGAAATATTTTTTAAATATATCAAATAATTCTTCTGATTCTATGATTATATTTAGAAATTTCAAGTAACTTTCCATCAAATTAAAATTTATTGAGTTGTTCAAAAAATCCTCTTTTTGTAATTTTATATTTTTCAATTTTTCGTTGTTTAAAAACTTATTCAATATGTATTCGAATAATCTCAGAAAATTCAGCACTTTCCTTTCATCGCAAGATAAGCAAACACAATATTTAATTACAGCTATTAAAAAGAATTTCCCTGAATCATATTCCAATATATTTAACTTAGAAATTTCTTCTTTGAGTACAAATTCCTGTATGCATTTGCTTATTTGATCATCTAAAGAATTTGAACTTGTCATAAGTTTTCTCGATAAGTTACAAGCAAGCATTATAGATAAAGAAATAATATCCATGTTTTTTCTACTAAACAAATCATTCATTGTGTCAATAATATTATATATTCTTAATAAAATAAAATCTATTATATGTAAATCGAAATATTCAACCTCAATTTTTTTATTTTTAATATTTTCCAAAGAGCTTTCTCTTGATATATCTAGAATGTTATTTTCTGAAAATCTTTTGGGACTAGAGCTAGCATTTGAAAATTTTGTTTGCAAAACTTTTTCTTGATCTGCTTTATGCAACATCTCTTCTTTTAATGATTCTTCATCATCGAATCTTTCATTATTTTTTAAATTCATTATTTTAACTTTCTCTTCACTTTTACTTAGAGCACTACGTGATTTTAGTAATCCATCCATTGATTCATTTCCATTGATATCATTATCATTTTCTTTTATCTCTTTAATTTTTTCTTTATATAAATTTACATTAAAAATAGGATAATAATTTTCATTGTTAGAAATTTTTTCAGGAGATTCTTTATTATTGTTATTATTATTTAAGTTTGAATGCATATTTAAAATTTTGATTGAATTGACTCTTTTAAAATTCTGAATTTTTGATTTATTATTCATTTGATTTGTTTCGTTTTCGCTGAAATTTTTCATAGAAATACTATTACTATTCTTAAGTGTCATTGAACTGCGAATTGAACTTCTTTTTTTTATTATACTATTCATCCCTTTAAAACTTGAATCAGTTTTTTTGAGATTAGATTCTATTTGCTGAGATTGCTGAACAAAATTATCGGTTACACAAGAGTTTTTAATTTTTATGACATTTCTGTTTGATAAATTAACTAAAATCGCTAAGGCAAAAATTACGATTCCATCTTGCATGCTTTTATTTGAAATTACAATTTCTATGAGAATATCAATAACTTTTTGAGAAATAATACTTAAATCCATATTTTCTATGCTAGTAATATTAATAAGAAATCTTTGGATTAAAATTTGTGAAAATTTATCTGAATCAAGTAAGTCATTAATAATGAAAAAAATATCATTTTTGCTAATTTTATTTGAATTTAAACTCTCAAGGCACCTTTCAGTGGATATATTCTGATCTTTTGTAATTTGACCATCAGGATTATTATTATTAGGTATAATGTTTGAATAGTTTATTAGATAACTGAAATTCGACGGAATGGTTGAAAAATTCATAAGAATAAGTAAGGTAATTTTTTTATTCATTGGAATCTCTAAATTTTTAAACATATTTAAAAAGTCGCTTAATTTGTGTCCTTTTATATTTTCTCTTTCATAGCTTAAGCACAATATAATTTCTAATATTCTTTTTTTGAAGTTATTTGAATAGCTAATGCTTTTAATTTCTGTTATAAGAAAATTAAATACATTTTTCATTTTTTTGCATAAATTCCTATTAAATATTAAAATTCCTAATAAATCTATTGTATCATAAATCAATAAGCTATTTTGGCTATTTATCAAACTATTTATAAAGCGTAAAATATCATCTTCAATAAAAAAGTCTTTTTTTTCTGAAACAATATTTTTTATAACTGTAACAATATAAATTTTTCCATTAAAGAGATTTAGATCGAAAAGTTTTTCTAAAACCGAAAATTTTTTATTTAAAAAAACTAGCTTTGAAGATTGACTTCGAAATTCGCTTAGTCGAAGCAAAACCAAAGAAAGATTATAATGAAACTCTTCCAAATCAAGATTATTTTGAATAATGGAGACATAGGCATTTTTATCAATGATATGAATTATATCTGAAATAACTGTTGTATCTAGGAATTTTCTTATCAAATTTTCTTCCTCGCAAATAAATTTGAGAAATATTAATATTAGTTTTATCATCTCGCTTTCTTTTTCATCATTTATGGATTTTTTCATGATGATCTCTACAATTTTCATAATATTTCTAAAAACAGAATCCTTTGTAAAATATTTTAAATAATACCTATTTAAATATAAATTAATCATTATTTTAATCAATTCTTTATGTGTTTCTAAAGAAGTATTTGGTAATATCCCAATTCCTAACAATCGATTCATCATAATTTTTCGGCTTAATTGATGCTTGAAAAATTGTAACTGAAGATTCATTTTATTATATTCACCATTATTTCCATTTATTTGAATTATTTGGCCAGGATTATTAATATTATTATCATTTTGAAAAATTGAAAAATTCCCTATTTCTTTGAATTCTTTTGAAGAACTTCCAGTTCCACTTTTATAAGTTCTTGATGACTTTTTATTTACAAAAGCATATTTTTCTTGAATAGAAACATTATTATTACTATGAATATTTCCATTACTTCCCATGCTATGAAAATTATTTACATTATAATTATTTGAATCATTAAAATTCTGGTTATTCATGTAATTCATATTAAGAAAGTTCTGTTTTTGTACAGCTTGGCTGCTTTCACAGCATATTTTATGAATGCTTTCTTTCTTAATAAAATTAATTGAATTGTAATCTTCAATGTTATTAATATTACAATTGGCTTTTAATTCATTAGTTATGTTAAATGAATTAAATTGCTTATTATTGCTTGGTTTTATATTTGAATTTAAATTCTGATTTTCATTGTTAATATTGACAAATGCTTCATTTTTGTTAATTATATTAATAAAACCAATTTTATTATTGTTTATATTTTGGGAAGTGAATAGAGTTGAATTTAGATTTTTACATTTATTATTAAAATTATAATTTTTATTTAAATTTTCAGAAACATTACCATTAAGTTGTAAAAAATTAGATTTTTTATCTAAAGAATTTAAATTTTCTGAAAAAAAATTAACATTATTTGAAATAGACTTATAATCATTTGGCAAATCATTTTTAATACTTTTTCCTTCTTCTTCTTTATTTAATAACATAAGATCTTCATTTAATTGAATAACATTTTTCAAATTTTCAAAATTCTCATTTTTAATCAAATCCTCTTTATAATTAATATGATTATTGTTATTTTCTCTTTCATCTATTATCTGCTGTATAGATCCTTTACTTACATTACTTTCATGCTTCTCAATTAGAAAAATTGAATTATTTGCCTGATTTACAAAATTGTCGTTGTGATTGTTTTCGACACCTAATTTTTTTTCGTATAAGATACCATCTTGGTCTAAAGTCAATATATTCGTTTGGGGTTTCGAATTTTTCTCCACATTTTTATTGGGATTTTGATTGAAATTATTCGAATTACCATCGGAATCAACATATTGTACCTTGACTTTATAAGGAAGGATTTGCTTTTTTTCATTTTCATGATTTTTCTCCTCATTAGAAAAAACACTAATAGAAGAATCATCAGAAAAATCATCTATCTGATCCCATTCTTTATAAGAATTGTAATAAACAATAAAAAGCCTATTTACATTACTAGATATTACATATAAAGCACGCAAAATAACATTATTAAGCTCATCATCCCTTTCTGAAACCTCTCCCATTATAGTTGAAATTCCTAATTCTAGGATAAATTGTTTTTGTAGTTTTATGTCACTTTCTAAAATATTTCTGAAATGATGAAAAATTTCTATTTTGGAAGTTCTATCACAAATTTTCAAAATTTTCAAAATTTTATCAAGCATACTGCATGATAAAATTATTTCAATTGACTTTGAAGATTGGCAAAATCCGCGAACACATTTTACAATGGTTGATAAAGCATCTTTATTTTCTTCTATCAGCATTTTATTTATAATTTCCAAAAACCCTTTGTTACTAAGAGTATCGAGATTTTCAGAAAATTTTGATAAATTCGCTAAAATTTCAATAGATAATTTTAATTTCTGATTTAATTGATTTAATTCAGTCATTTTTTTTTCTGTATGATTTTTAATATTTTGATCATTTTTGGTTGGGGTCTTTTTTGTTTTATTTTTACTGATTCTTGTTGTTATTTTCTTCATTGGACTTGACATTGTTGGTGAGATAACATTATCAGATCTTAAATTTGAATTGAAAATATTAGGGCTTAAGTAGGTATTTTTTAAGCTGCTTTCAGGGGCAAAATTTTCTTTACTAGCATATAAATTTTTATTATTTTTGGTTGATATTTTAAAATTGTTTTTGTTAAAATTGTTGTTTAAAATATTATTCTTACTAGATGTTACATTGAATTGATTTTTATTTATTTTCGGTTGTTTTGCATTCAAACTTAAATCAGAAGGGGAAGGTAAATTATCTTTGAAATTATCTGGATTTGGGGTTACAATTATTTTTGAATTTCTTTTTTTAAAGTTATTAGTATTTAATAAATTAGAATTCAAATGAGTAATGTTACCCTTATAAATTTTATCATTTTGCAAATCATTTCTAGTTTTGCTTTTTTGGAAATCTATTTCATTTTGATTATTGAATAAATTAGTATTGGTTTTTGAAATATTTGTTGTTATATTATTTGCAACAGTCAATTTTTTAGAAGAATTTTCTTCTACAATCACATTATTAGAATTATTGGCATTTATAATTCGACTCTTCGCTTTCAAAGTTTCTGCGTAGCTAATAGGAGTTTTTGGCGATTGTGATTTTGAATTATAATGAATATTATTATGATTATTTGAGATTGTTTCGTCTTCTAAATTTTTTTCTGGAATATAGTTATCAAAATTGGCTTTAATTTTATTTTTTGAATTTATTGTATTTTCATCAACATATTCCATTTTATTTATATTTTCATTTTTTGTTAAAATCTGGTTTCTGAAATTAACATTTTTACTTGCAATTATTGACGAAAAATCTAAGCTTTTTACTCCAATGTTTCGATTAGAATTTCCATTTGCTATAAAATTAGGATTGAGATTTTGAATATTCAAGTTGGGTGAATTAGCTTCTCTTAAATTTTCGTTTTGCAAATTCTCATTTTTAGATTTATAAAATCTGGAATTTTGAAAATCAGTAGTTTCTTCATTAATTCTTCTGTTTGTCGGTGAGAGAGATTTCGATAATAAAACATCTTTTCTGTTATTTATTTCTTTCAGAATTCGATATTTTTTGTTTATTATATCATCATTAAATAATCTTAAAATTGTAATTTGAGGTTCAGAAAGAAAATACCCATGTAAATTTGGAATCTTAGAAATTATCTTCAATATTTTGCAAGCCTGGATTACAATTTCTTGCTTGGAGAATTCATTTATAATATTGATTATATGATGAATTAATGTTCTTATCGAAAGACTTTTATCATTGGTGGTTACATAGCTTTTTTTGAATTCTCGAATATTTTTCCTTAAAACAATTTCGAAAATAGAAAGAGAGTATTCAACAATCATCAAGTTTTTAAATTTGAAAAAAGAATGCATTGATTCAAATATATTTTCTTTGTTATTTTGCTTTTCCAATATAGGTTTGGAGTTTTTTTTTAAAACACTATCTACAGTAGATAAACAGCTTTGAACAAATTCCTCATTCTTGGAATTTTGTGCAAAGTATAAAGCTTTTGAAAATAATTTATATAGTAAATCTATATCTAGTCTATCAATACTTATTTTAAAAATGTCGAAAACTGTTTTAACTGTCTCTTCATTTTGATCAGCTTCAAAAGAATTGAATAGATTTTCCAGTATTAAAATAATATTGTTATTAAAAAACAAATCAATATATTCTTCTTTAGAAAATAAGTTTAAAATTATCTTTACAAGTAATTTATTAATTTCTTGATTCCCATATTTATATATACGGAAAATTCTAAACAAAAAATTATTTTTTATTATTTCAAAATGGTTTTCGATTTTGAGCGAAAACAAATGAATAATTTTCAATGCTGAAATTATGCATTCTTCATCTTTATCTTCTAGACAAAGTATAATAGGCTCTAAAGATCCTTTGGGTATTGAGTCATTATTGAAATTAAATAAATTAAAAATAATTTTTAATAACAATATTTTATTAGCTGAATTTAAATCTTCTAAATATTTTTCAATTAAAATACGCAAAATTGTACCAACATTTACTTCTACTACAAAATTATTTAGGTTTATATAATTGCCACTATATTGGATTGAATTTTGATATGTATAAGGAACTTCTTCATTACTCGATTTCTTAGTAAATGTTAAATTAAACAAAAACAACTTGCTGATAAAATCTTTGTTTTCTGATAAAAACAATAAAATATTCAAGATATCAGTTATAATTTCAGAATTCAAGTAAATAGAAATAAGAGAAAAAAGCTCCTTGAAAATCAGATCTTCTGGAGATAGTTTATAATGATTGCTTTTATTTCTTGCAATATTAATAAAGATTTTACAACATTCTTTTGGGATGTCCAGATTTTTTTTTACTTTCATATGCATAATAGGCAGTAAAACCTTTTGGATTAAACAAATGTCTAATATTTTCATTTGATATTTTATTTTTGAAGTAGATAAATTTATGTATTTTAAACAAGTAAGGATTTCTTTATCTTTATTATTATCTTTGTTCTCTTTTTCTTTTTGAAAATTATTATTATTGAAATTATTTTCGTTATTATTATCCTTAACTTTCAATTTACTTTCTCTTTCAAGTTTTGAATTTAAAACATATTCTAATAATTTCTCACAGTAATTTTTAAATTTATCGGAATCAAGAGAATATTCTAGATTATCTCTAGAAATCTTTGGGCGGCTTTCTTTGTTAAATGTATTTGTAATAGAACTGCTAGTGTTCATTTATTTTTTATTAATTTAATTTATAAATTTTTTAAACGTGAAAAGATTTATTTACTTTCATAAAAATTTAATAAGTTAAGGAAAAAAAAAGATATTGTCATTAAACCCATTTTAATTTGGGGATTGGGGATTGGGGATTGGGGATTGGGGATTGGGGATTGGG
>Ga0194116_10006748_pt1 | contig 12129 bp, 7 predicted proteins | sample TA2MahsurfametaG_4_FD_148617 | JGI IMG/M metagenome (GOLD analysis project Ga0194116, IMG submission 148617) | Freshwater microbial communities from Lake Tanganyika, Tanzania - TA2015008 Mahale S9 surface | ecosystem: Environmental > Aquatic > Freshwater > Lake | place: Tanzania: Lake Tanganyika... | reverse complement strand
TACGTACTCTGGGAAAGTTGTCTTTAAATCGCCGACAAAATCTCTAATAACTTTTGTAAACTCTTCAGGAACGGAATTTGTATCTTCTGACATATAATTTAATATATATTATTTTTGTTTAAGTCAAACTAAATTTAATATATATTTTTATTTATATAATATATGATTGAAACAGTGGATATATCGAGACTAGATATTGATTATATTCTAAGTCTTCCAGAAGTAATAAAAGCAAAAGAACAAATTAGTTTACAATCAGAAGGTTCTGTTTATTTTAATATTCATTTAAATCATTTATTGAGAGAAATTCTTCATGAAAAGTTTGACTTAGATTTATCTAAAGCGGATTCGATACCAATGCGTTGGATTAAAGGAGATACAAAACCACATATTGACAGGAGCAATCATATATTTGATAAAACATATTTAGCATATTTGACGGATAGTCAAGGAGAACTAGTAATTGATGGAGAATCCTATCCAATTTCAAAAGGAAGTGCATACATATTTTCTGAAGGATTGGAACATGAGACAATAGGAACTGGATATGAACCGCGTTTGCTTTTAGGACCAATTAGCGAACAAGGTATAGAAGTTGGTGCGGCTACTACTATTTACGCTGACGGACAAGTTGAGATTATTTATATAAGATATGATGTTGGTTCAGGAACTACATATAAAATAAATAATGGACCGTATTTTGGAATTTCTCTACCTTTAACTATTGTAAATACAAATACATCATTTACATTACAGGTTTTATTTGAAACAGATATGGTGTTAGATAGCGATATATGGTATATTATTTGTGGTTCGGATAATATTCAGTTTGGTTCAAATACATTAAATACAAATGGAAATATACCAATAATTACAATTGATAGTGTAGTATATTATCCTGGATTAATTAGAAATGGTGGTTATAGTGGTCCATTTTTACCACTTGCTGATGGTTATAGCAATATAACAATCAAAAATATTGGTGTAGAGGTAGCAAACGGATCAACATTAGCTGATCTTGGAGGGTGGATAGGACAAGGATATTATGGAAGAAATGGAATTAATAATCAAATAATAAATTGTTATTCCACCGGTGATATTGTTCCTGGCGGAGGAGGTATAGTTGGACCATACACAGCAGAAAACAATGGTGAATTGCTTATTAATAAGTGTTTTTCCACAGGTTATATAGGTACCGAAGCAGGTGGAATAGTCGGTAATAATGCTGCTAATTATTATGGAAATATTACTATAACTAATTGTTATTCTTTTGGTGAAATAGGTGGTAATTTAGCCGGAGGTATAGTAGGTTCATTTGCTAATCAACTTACTATTGAGAATTGTTATTCATTAGGACAAATTAGTGGAGATAATTGTGGAGGTATTATTGGTATTTATTACGGAAATAATAGCACCAATGTTAACATAATAAATTGTTATTCTATTGGAAATATTATTGGTCCAGGTTCGGGTGGAATAGCTTCAGGAATTAATTCTGGAGGTACAGCACTAATTTCAAATTGTTATACAACTGGATCAGTTATTACAGGAACCAATGACGGAATTGCTCCTGCTGGCCCTACTATTATAAATTGTTATTCAGAAGGCGATAATAGTAGTTCTGGTTGGAGTGATATAAATGCTAGTCAATATTTAACAGGAATAAATACAACTTGGATTTCTATATACCCTAATACAAATTATTTGCTTAAAACATATAATGAGACTTTATATAGTCAATCACCTTATACACGATCAGGCGAACAAGCATTTACAACAAATTTAGGGTTAATTCAAAATAGTAATCCAGATTTTAAATATTATTTAATAAATCAACCGTCGGGTGTTACATATAATACAACTACTGGAGCAATTACTTTTGGAAATAATATTGAACCGGGAACATACACTATAAATATAGTATGTGGAATTGATCCTCCAGGTCAATTTTATAATTATAATATAAGTAGTTTTATATTTACTCAAAGTATTACACCTAATGTTACTCCGATAATTCCTATTTGTTTTCCAGCTGGAACGCCTGTATTAACAGATCAAGGCGAAGTTCCTATAGATAAAATTAATAAAAAGATACATACAATTTGTGGTAAAGAAATTGTTACAATAACAGAAACCATATCCAGTGATTCTTATTTGATTTGTATAGAGAGAAATAGTCTTGGTAACAATGTACCAAATAGGAAAACATTCATTAGTAAAGATCATAAGGTATTATGTGACAAGAAAATGGTTAGAGCCGAATATCTAATTCAATATATTCCAACTATTTATAAAGTCCAATATAATAAAGAGCGATTATATAATGTTGTATTGAGGGAACATTCTACCATGGCTGTAAATAATCTAATTGTTGAGACAATGAATCCACAACATATTTTGTCAAAAATATATTCAGGAAATTATACACCTCAAGAAAAAAATAAGTTAATTTTTATGGTAAATAATTATCACCTAAAACAAAGAGGTAAATCATTTATCAAGAATAATATTTTTACAGCTTAAAATAATTTTTCAGGTTAAATTTTTACAGGTTAAATTTTTACAGGTTAAATTTTTACAGGTTAAATTTTTACAGGTTAAATTTTTACAGGTTAAATTTTTTTACAATACGACTTGAAATATATATTTATAAATCTAATAATTATATATTGTTTTGTATAAAATAGTTGGCTATTACTTCGTTGTGACCTTTTTCCCAAAGTTACTAATAGTTTTGGCTCCACCTTTGATAAAGGTATATATTTATTCAACAAAGTCAGATAATTTCGTCAAATTTTGAATATACTTCATGACCTTTGCTTGTTCGTCATGTGCCATATTTTTAATAGGTTCTCTCAATCTGTCAATAGATTCCATAATTTTATCTGAATTTTGTGCTTTAGATACATCAGACGAATAATCTTTTGTCAAAAAGAATGAAATATCATTAGCTTCAATTTGAGCTCTATACTTGTCGGCAATAAATGTCTTCCATATTTTCACAATCATCTTTGGATTAGCTTTACGAATCATTGTAAGAGCATTCTTAGCTGCTAAAATGTCGGGATCAGTTGGAAAAACTTCTTGGACGTCATTTAGAAACTCAAAAAAATGATCGTTAAACGCAGTTAATATGTTAGACATTATTTATTATTGATATATTCTTTTTAAATTAGTTTACACATATATTTATTTTTGACTAAAGTAACTTATTTCATATATTTCATATATTTTATATATTTTATATATTTGATATATTTATTAAATTTAATAACTCATTGGCGGTCTGTTACCAGTAATAGCTCTTATATCAGCATCTCTTTGGTCCTGCATTTGCTTTAATTTAGCCTCCATCTGTGTGTTAGCCATGTCTTCTCCCATTTTTTTTGCTCCTCTTATTGTAGTATTAAAATCTTCATTATTATTATTTGTATTCGATATTTGACCGCTAAAAGCGGTATTCAAATCAACATAATTATGCATTTGTCTCATTCCTCCATTACCGTCAGCTTTTAATTCATCGGGGTGTTGGTCTAAAAAACTGTATTGATCGGATACAATATTACCAAAACCACCAAAACTGCCGATAGAAAAAGCCATTGGTTCCATATTATTTTTGGTAGCAACTCGTACTTCTTCTTGTTGTCTTGGTTTTAAATGCTGTAAAATCTGCTCCCCGTATAAAACTTGATATCCTTGATTCAATAATAACAAAGCAGGCACCTTTGTTATATTTTCAGGCAAAATAATCTTTTGTCCGTTTTCTAAAATGATGTATGTTTTATTTCCGTCTTTCACTCTTTTATCAATACATATAAAATGGATATCTTTTTTTACATCTGACTTCGATAAAAGCTGTAAATATTTATTTGATACTTCACAATATTTGCTGTAATATAAAATACAACTCATCTTAATATATACTTAGTTAATTGAAAATTATATTTAACTCATTTAAAAAAAAAATGAATTAAATTATTAATTTAAATATAAATGTATATTAAATACAATGCAAGCAAATCCAGAAATGTCAAGTGAATTTAACATTAATCCACGTGTCGATATCATATCTAAAATCGACGACGATGAATTAAAATTTAGTTTAAGTGGTGTCAATGTTAGTATTGCTAACGCCTTAAGAAGAATTATTTTATCAGAAATTCCAATTGTAGTATTTAGAGTTTCACCGAGCGATAAAAATAAATGTACTATTATTGCCAATACTTGTGGTTTAAATAATGAAATAGTAAAACACCGATTAAGTTGTATTCCAATTCATATCAAAGATGTAGATGACTTTCCGCTTAAAAATTATATGCTGGAATTACACGTTCAGAATAATACGGATACAAATATTTATGTTACAACTAAAGATTTTGTTATTAAGGATCTAATTACTGGAAAACCTTTACCTGAAAATAAAACCCGAGAAATATTTCCGGCAGATGATTTGACCGGTGATTTTATTGATTTCGTGAGATTGAAGGCTAAATTAGCTGAAGAAATTCAAGGGAAAATTATCCATCTAACATGTGAATTTGATATTGGAACAGCAAAGGAAGATGCGGCTTATAATGTAGTTTCCACATGTGCGTATGGTAATACAATTGATGACGCAGTACAAGAAGCAAAATTAGCGCAATTAAAACAAAAATGGAAAGATGAAGGTAAGAAAGAATCAGAAATTGAATTTGAAGCCACAAATTGGAAGCTCTTGGAGGGCAAGCGTATTTTCAAGAAAGATAGTTTTGATTTTGTGATTCAATCTATTGGAATTTATACAAATGCCGAGTTGCTTATTTTAGCGTGTAAAGTGATGATTGAAAAATTACAAAATTTGAATTCAAATATCGAAAAAGATCAAGTTGAAATTAAGATAGCGGAATCCACCATTCCAAATTGTTACGATATTAAACTTGAGAATGAAGATTATACAATTGGAAAAGTCATTGAATATTTTATGCTTTCTTCATTTTATGAAAAAGGGGTTTTAACGTACTGTGGTTTTAAAATGTTACATCCACATGACACATACAGTTTAATTCGTGTAGCATATAAGGAGCCAATTGTAATTGATAGCATTAAAAATGATTTGAAAACTTGTGTTGAATATTCAATCAATACATTTACAAAAATTAGAAAGGAATTCTTGAAATTGGTTCCACGTTAAAAGATTCGTATAAAATTTACAAATATTATTGAAAATTTTATAAATAAAAATTTTATAAATTATTATTTTTTTATGATAAAAATGGTTTGAATAATTGAACCGTATTTTTTAAAGATTTTGTCGTCTCATTATGAGTTCCTAATTCCATATTCAATTCAGTTATATCTACATTAACAACGTTAGTATATTTTTTAATTTGGACCAACACATTTTTCCCAGTCACCATTTCGATACCACCTTTTACAGCTGTTCCTGTTGATGGAACGAGACTTTTATCCATACAATCAACGTCAAATGATAAATGAATTGGTTTATTTCCAGCAAATGTTAATATTTTATTCATCGCATTTTCAAAGTCATTATTAAGCTCTTCTGGATCAATATGTTTAATATTATGCTTATAAATTAAATCGCGTTCAAATATATCCCAGCATCTACCCCCAATATACAATAAGTTTTCAAAATTTAATTTATTTTTAATAAAAGAGAATTTACTATCACGGTCAATTCCTGTAACAAAACTTAATGGCATACCATGATAATGTTTTGAATTAGAACTGGCGTATGTATTAATATCAGCATGAGCGTCAAAATAAATAACCTTTGCGTCAGGGTAACGATTCAACGTATCAGCAATTGTTGCGATTGACATAGAATGATCCCCTCCAATATTAATCTTATTACCTCCTACTTTTTTATTTATTTCATATAAATTGTGTATATTTGTAAAAAAATCATTTGTATCTTTTACTTCATATATCCTATGGTGTTTTTTGTTAATATATTTTTTAATAAATTTAGGTCCTTTTTCAACACCATGTTTTGTTTGCCCTAAATCGTGTGGAAATAGAATAATACTTTTGAAAACTTTTCTTGAATAATTCTTCAAGGTTTTTGGTCGCTTGTATATCTTACGAATTCTGTATTCATAATTTTTTTTGTATTTTTTTTTGGTTTATGACAATCGTTAATACCAAACATAGACACTGCTTGTTTTTTCGTTTTACTTACCATATATTATAGATATAAAATTATAGATATAAAATTATTAAATTATGAAGTCACTATTTTCGGCAATAATCGTGTCATTATTTCTTTTTCTCATTTGGAAATTCAAACTATACATTAATAATGATGGATGTAATTCATTGACGTACTTTTGGACCATTGTGTTATTAATAAATAATTTTTTCTCTCTAAGGTCGTTCATATAAATTTGATGAATATTAAACATATGAGTTCTGTATTGCTCTGAAAATTCTATTAGAGGCTTCTCTTTTTTGATATAACATGAAATATAATTGGAATATAAAGTGTTTGTGAATAGATGTACTTGGTCTCTAAAACTAGAGAATTCGGACTTATTTTCAGGATAAAACTTCAAAAAATCCTTCACTTTACCTTCTTTTCTAAGACACAAATATTGATATTGTAACTTGGGTTGATTACCTCTTAAATTTCTAACTTGTTCGTATACAGGATTTCTAATCTTCGTCCTCTCACCGGTTTCCTTATTATGAATCATAACGCCAACAATATCATAGGATGTATTCATGGAAGCATATTTTTCAATTAATTCAGAATATTTACTGAACTCATAAACCTGTGGGAATTTAACAATTGTTCCAAATTCACTGAAAAAAGATTTATAATCTTGTGCGTCGAAAAAATCAACCGTGTTATCGTTATTAATCTTGTAGACACCGATCAAGTATAACTGCGCCTTAGAAAATGGGACAACAATTCTATTTTGCGGATGTTGAAGAACAAAACTGTAACATAATTCTGGTTCTAATGTATTAATATCTAATCTACTTTCAGCAGCAGCTTCCATAAACATTTGTCGAAATGTTTTAGAGGTAGGTGATTTAAAGAAACTGGATGTTGCGCCAACCGTATTACGAGTAGAAATTTCCCAACTACCTGTAACTCCTATAGATGGGTCAAAAAATACATTAACCATTGTCCCTTCCACAAATTCTTCAGCTTTAATACGAAGACCATTTGTATTTTCAGGATATTTTTGTATAAATACATCCGCATGTAAAGATTTTGGAGGCGCGAATCCAACAACTTGGCTGTGCGAATTTAAAATAATAGAACGACATAATCCATATGTTGGTATAAGATCTACACATAAAAAATTCTTATCATATCTAATAACTTTATAAACAGAGTTATTTGTTCTGCATTCAATTTTGTTAAGTTTTAGTATATTTGGAGCGGATGTATTATTGTAATCTGTTTTAAGTAGATTGTTGAAGTCAGGAATGTCAGACAGATTGTATTTCATATTGCTGTTATATTTTATTATAAAATTGTCTTTAAACTAATATTATATTGATTATTACTTAAGTATAAAAATATCTAATATAATTATAGAGCAATGTCTTTAGAACCTCAAAAAGAAGATATTGAATTAGAACTTCAGCTGGGAGATATAATTCAAATTACGAACCCAGTGAATGAAAACCTAAACGACCAAATATTCATAATTGATTATATTGATAAATCAAAAGCTTATTTAATCAATACTGATACATTAGATAGAATAAAATTAAAAATATCTGATGATGGTATTTTAGGTGATGGAAATATAACAAAGATTGAAATACTTAGTAGATCAGATAGTCCAAGTTATGCTAGACAAAACAAACTCTTACCAGGGAAATGGGTAAATATTTATTTTGGTGGAGATATTCCTGTTATAATTACTGGAGAGATAACAAATTTAGAAGAAGATATGATTGAAATCAGAACATCTGATAAAGATATCATATACATTAATTTTGATTATAAAGGAATACCGGAAAATTTACCAATTGAAACTATTGAAATTAGAGAGAAACCGGTTGAGAAAAAACCAATTATACCAGAGGAAATGGAACAACCAGAGGAAATGGAACAACCGGAGGAAATGGAACAACCAGAGGAAATGGAACAACCAGAAGAATTATTTATTCCCGAACTTGAAGAAGAAAAGAAAATGGTCGCTGCCGAGCAAATACAAGTAGTTGTTCCAACAAAAGATATAAAAGACCAGTTGAGAGAAATAATTATAAAAGCAGACCAAATTGTTTTCGGAGACGAAGAATTAGGACCAATTACGCGATTTGTTGATGTAGCATCCAAATCGCAAAGGTTTAGTATTGAACAACAAGTGAGTGATTTATTAGACGATCTTCTCTCTACCGTTCCAAACTCACAACGAACACCAAGAGTTTTAAATAATATACATACCATGATAGAGAGATTTAAACAATTAAGAACCGCATTTTCGAAATTTGATAAATATGGTAATGTTGAATCAAAGGTCGTATACGGGGCTACTCATAAACCACTTAAAAATTGGCTTCAAAGTTTTAACACTAATTTATATTGGATTTTGCCAATTGTTAAAAATATTAAAAAAGTTTATGACGCTAATAATATTGATGAAGAAAATAATGATATATTGAACTTAAACTTGACAGTAGATTTGAGTGATATGAAAAAAATAATAGGAAATTATGATTCGAATACTTTTGAAAGCAATAAATATACAGCATTATATTCTGAATTAGCACCATATTTTAGACCTTTTAAATTAGTGGATGATGAGAATACATCTGGTATAATTATTGAAAAAGAGGTAAACGCAAATATTAATGTAGCTATCGATAATTTAGAAGACCTATATTCGTCAGTATTCAGCAATAACATGATACGAAATCGTCGTTTTGTTATATCAAAATATAACCTTGGTGAGACTAAATTAGATATGACAGAGACTACCGCATCAAAAATGAATACAATAAGAGTAAAAATTACAGATAATGATACGATGAGTTTAAAATCTATTATGACTCTCCCAGAACCCACAATCCGATTTTCAAAGATTAATTTACCAGGAACAGATATTTTAACACGAGCAACTTTGAATGAAACATTTTTAAATTATTGGGAATTATTAAAGAAAAAAACAAATGTCAGTTATATATTTGTGGATTCATTAAATAATGAATTTGAATTTGATGAAAATGAATTTGTTAATGGAATTAGAAATTATGTTATTAATATTCCTGAAGAAGAAACGAAAGGAATGAGTAGATATGATTTATATCAAAAATATGTGTCAACTATAGTCCCAAAGACCAGAATGTTGTTTAATCTAATGAAAAAATATATTACAGGAAAATTATCTATCGTAGATGTTGTAGGATATTTAGAACCATTTTTGATATATACAGACGATTTGACATATACTCAATATGAAGAAATTGTTGAATTTATTGATAGCAAAATTTCAGAATACAATAAAAATATGATTGAATATTCTAGGATATTTAAAACATTAGCAAACATAAGACAAAATCCTATTTACCCAGGAAAAGCATTTGGTATTATTGAGATAATAGATCGAAACTTGAGAGGAGAAGTATTTGATACTGGTTATGGGTTCGAAGAACCAGAAAAAACATTTACAAACTCTGAGCTTATACGTAAGATAACAATAAAAGATTATTCAAGATTATATACATCTACATTAGCTTTAGAAAATTTAAAATTAATGTTTCCAAATGATGTAAGTGAAATATTTAATGTAGAAAAGAAAAATAATGAGGAAAATTTGAAAGACGAAGAAAAACAAGACAAATGTGAGACAATGGTAATAGCCAAAATGTATACTTCACTAGAACAATTGGAAAATGATAATGATACAACTGTTTATTTTGACAAAAAATATGACAAAACGAATTATGGTTTAATGGAAGAATCGAAAGGTGGTTATGCACAGGAAGTAATTAGTATGACACCAGAAAAATTAAAAGCACATATAACCCAAGACCAAATGAAAAAAAATAATTTGTCTGAATTAGACGCAAGTTATATTGCTGAAACATTAATTGATGGAATCAAAAAAGTAATTGACGGCCAATATGCTATATTATATAAGGGATATTCAGAAAATATTCAAGATGAATCAGACTATTATGTCCGAAAAAACAATAAATGGGTTCTTGATAATGAGGTGTCGAAAAGATCAGGAATAACAGACGAGGCATCTATTATTTGCGATTTACAAGAGAAATGCATTAGTGTACCAACCACTACAGGTGATAAATGTGAAAGCATGGAAACGAGTGAACTAACTTTACAAAATGAACTGCTTAAAAATATAATTAGCGAGTTTGATTCAAAATACAAAGTTTCAAAAGAACAGTTTGAAAAGGATATTAGAGAGAAGTTTGAATATTTTATGTCTATTATGCCGGTGATAACTAAAATTGAAACAAACGCATTATTAAAATACAACAATCAAAAATATAACATGGGACTTAAATTGGAAGACGATTCGAAGGGCACCATTGTGTCGCCTTTTGCCGAGTTACTTAACGTTATTTTAGGTCAGAAGGATTTTGTCAAAAAACAACGAGATATCATCATATTTGCTAACAAATTTACAAGACCAGGATTACCTGGATTATCATCAACCGGACAACCTGAATCCGAGCACTGGCTATATTGTATTAAGACCAATGTGCCTTTACTTCCAACATTTAAAAAAGAATTAGCGGCTGCGTTTGTTAGTTCAGAATATTTGTACCAAGTGGTACTAGAGCAAATTAAATCAACTAATGGTACTCTTAGTGACGACGGTGATTGGTGGACGGATAAATATACAGGTTGGCCTATTTGTCCTGGTGATTTTGATACAGAGGAAGGTTATGAAGAAGGGTTTAAGGTAACATCGCGAGCCGTTATGGAAGAAGACGCAGGAAGTAAAATAATGGTAGCATCATCTGAAAAAACGGTGAAATATATAACTCCTGAAACCATTATGATTAATAATATTGTAAATGCTCTCTCCATTGCTATGGGGATTAACATAGAAACACAGAAAGAGTTTATCATTAATTGTGTTATTGAAACAATAAAAAATACAGTCGAAAGCGAAACAGATTATAAAGAAAAACTAAAACTTGCCGCACAAAAAGGAAAGAGTCTGCCATCTTATAGAGATTTTTTCAACACTTCTCTCCTTTTTTATACATTAGGAATGTATTTAATCGCAGTTCAAACCATAGTTCCTTCGGTTAGAACAAGAAAAACACATCCTGGTTGTGTGCGCTCATTTTCTGGTTATCCATTTGACGGTCAAGGTGATTTAAGTAGTTTAACATATTTAGCATGTATAACCTATGATATTAGAGAATCGGGAGAACCATGGAATGTATTGAAGAAAACCAATACCGAGAAGATACAAAATAAAATAAAAGTCGTTATAAATGAGTTCCTTATACAGTTACCGGAAGTACAAAGAAAATTCTCAGAGAAAACACAATATTTATTAACAAATTCTTCCACATCAATACCTGAAGAACATGATATCGCACAATGGACGGATTTCCTTCCACCGCTAGTTCCATTTAAAATTAAACATCTAGCAACTATTTCTGGTGAATTTAAGAAAACCTTAACAAATGAATTGAGAAATGGAGTACAAAGTCAGAGAGAAAAAATACTTGTTATCGAATCAAAAATAATTCAATTCTCTCTAGCTATTCAAGAAAAGATACAGGAAATTGTTAAAAATCATAAGGTTATTCTTCATACAGCTAACAATGATCCCTATCTTGAAAACGCGTGTTGTGATAGCAGAGTAAATGAAAGTACTAGTAGTTATTTTACAAGTCGTAGTCCGGATATAATCGTATTTAATGATATTGTCAAACAATTATCTAATATGTTAGACGACATTAGGTCTTATTCAGAAGCAGTTATTTTGTATAGTAATATAAATACCAAGAATGTATACCCGCCAATATCAAATATATTTAATGAAAAATCCATCTATTTGGCATTTATTTTCTACTGTAAATTCAAATCATTAATTCCTATACCAACTGAATTAATTCCTTTATGTACGGATAAGCCTGACTCAAATTTACTAAATCCATCAGATACAATTGATAGAA
>Ga0194116_10006747_pt1 | contig 12129 bp, 12 predicted proteins | sample TA2MahsurfametaG_4_FD_148617 | JGI IMG/M metagenome (GOLD analysis project Ga0194116, IMG submission 148617) | Freshwater microbial communities from Lake Tanganyika, Tanzania - TA2015008 Mahale S9 surface | ecosystem: Environmental > Aquatic > Freshwater > Lake | place: Tanzania: Lake... | reverse complement strand
AACACCAATCCACAAATAAAAAAATTAATTGTACAAAAGAATAAATAAATGGATATATATTAAAAAGTCTAATTTTATTATAATCAATAATAAATTTTTCTTGATATTATTAAATTCTTTGGATTTTTTTTCAATTTTAAATTAAATTTGAATTTTTAATTTTTAAAATAATTTATTATATTATTATTCTGGAGAAATATTTATTTATACATTAATTAATAAATGCTTATTTAATAATATTTAACTGAACTACTATTAAAAATAAAAGTTATTTCATTTAACTGCTTCTTATAATTGGCCATTTTTTTATTCTTTATATATTATGAAAAATATGAAAGCCTTATAAAGCAGAAAAAACGGTCCATTTATTTTGATACAGGTAAATAAAAATTTATAACAAATTAGTTAATATTCTAACTCATATTCATTGTATTGAAAATTTCTATTTTTTCCACCGCTTTCATATTGAGATTGTGTATAATAACTATTGTTGTAATTTTTATTGTAATTTTTATTTTTTTTATTTTTCTTTTGAGTAGAAACTGTATATTTTTCGAAATTATCTTCATAATTATAAGCATTTTGATATTTATTATTAAAGGTATTTTTATTATTAAATTTATTTTCGTTTCTATCGAAATGTTTCATATTATTAGTTTTTTTATTTTCATAAAGATCATAGATACTCTGATCTTCATTTAAAACTGATTCAGTATATTCTTCCTTATAGGAAATTTGATTATTCATGTTTTTATTTTTATCAGCTTTATTGTTTTTTTTATAATCATTATTGTAGTATTCATGATTATCTTCAAATACACTTGGCTCATAATAGCTTTTTTCATAATATTCGTTTTGTTCATCATTTTTATAATTTGCTTTATTTTCATTATTATTAGAATTAGGATTTTTTCTATTAAGCATCCTGACTATCTTATTATAAATTTCAGCATCAATTTCTAAACCTCTAAATGTCATCTCTTGACAAATCTTAAAAGTTAGCTCTTGTTTATATAAAAGATTCATTGTACGGTTAGTAAGCAAATTATTTAGAATATTGTTATAAACATCATCACAGACTCTTATTTCATATTTAAATGAATCCAAAAGAAATTTACATGCTTCTTCCAAACGTCCATTAAGAACACAACCATTTATAATTACATTGAAAAGCACTAGATCTGGTTTAATTTTATTTTGTAATATTTCGTCAAATATTTGAATCGCATTTATAACTCTTTTTGTTTTAATTAAAATTTGTATAATCGCTGTGTAGGTAATGATACTAGGCTGAATTTTATCACTTATCATCTTGTTGTAAATATCTACAGCTTTTTCAACTTCATTTAATTTCGAATAAATTTTAATCATAATGCTATAACTGGCGTTTGTCATTTGAACATCTTTTGATTTCATCTGTTCAAAAATACTCAGCGCTTCATCAAGTCTTTCGGTTTTCAGTAATGCATCAAGTACACAACAGTACATAATTTCATCCATTTTAAGGTCATCTCTTCCGCATAAATAATAATAGATATCCAAAACCTTTGACGAATCACGGATTTTTGAATACCCTTTTATTACAGTAGAGTAAGTAATAAGATCTGGTTGAGGGAAGGTCTCCTGTAAAACAGCTTTTTGACGCAAATCTTCATAAATTTTTTTCATCATTTCAATATCAAAACATTCTACACAACAGTCTAAAATAGCATTGAATACTATAATATTTGGAGTTATATTGCTATCTTCAAGCATTTGATTATATAATTCAAAAGCTTTTTGAAAATCTTTAGTTTTTGTATAGCCTTTTATTAAGATTGTGTAAATATAGATATTCATAGAGATATTTGTATAATTTTTAATTTCATTGTAAACTTCACATGCTTTGAATAAATTATTTGCTTTAACACAGGCATTTAAAATGCAGCCGTAAATTATTTCATTTGGTAATAAAGAAAAACTTTTCATTTCATGAAAAAAAATAAAGCATTTTTCTAAATCACCGGAATTACCAAATCCTTTTATTAAAATCGAATAAGTAACTTTTGAAGGGGTTATCATAGCAGATTCTTTCATATCATTAAAGACGATTTCTGCTTGTTCCATTTTTCCATATTTTACACATGTTTCTAAAATGCAATTATAGAAAATTTCATCTGGCTGCATTCCTTTAGCTTTAGAGAGTCTAACAATCTTTAGAATTTCAAAAGCTTTTTCAATATTTTCTTCATCTGGTTGGAAATTTTTAATAGATTTCAAAAGTGTTGAATATGTGAAGATATCAGGTTCTATAGAGTATTCTTTTTCCATTTCTTCGTAGTATTTCCAAGCTGCACTGAAATTTCCACTTTCGACAAGAATATCAATTATGGTATTGAGAGTTATATCATTCGGAAGTAAATTTCTGCTAAGAATTTCTTTAAGTAAAAATTCAATTTTTGCAGTAGCTAGAAATTTCTTTCTTTCTTCGAAATCCATTTTATTCATATCAAAATTAAGCCCTTTAAGTATAATATTAAAAGTCACAATGTTTGCTTGAGGCATGTTACTGTTCAAATAATTCTCAGAGTCAATAATTAATTCACACAAGCGATTGAAGTTTTTAAAATCATTTAACTTTGTGCATGTATCAAGCATCGTATTTATTGTTGAAATATCAAGATTTACATTGTTCTTATGCAACTGATCTAAAATTTTAAAAGGATCGAAATTTGACTCATCTATTTCCTTTCTGATAATTGAATTTAACTTCTGTAATGAAATATCAGAATCCCATTTAGTTATTGTATAGTCTATTTTTTCGCGTATTGGTTGATAATGGTCTTTTAGATTTTTTTCTTGCATTGGAATTTCCTCCTCCTGTTTTCGAGTATTGGAAAATCCACTGAAATGCTTTTTAAAAAAATAAAACCCAAGACCAAAAACTATGGCAGCACCAATATCAGTTAGTATAGGGAGCAAAGAAAATGAATAGGAAAAGCCTTGGCTTTGCAACAATACTTCATTATTTGTAACATTCATACTTCGTTTAGTTTTTTATTAAAATTAATTAAGACATAAATATTTGAATTATCACATCTAATTCGTTTCTTTAAGCGTTTGTGGTTAAAATTTTTAATTTATATTGGAAATAATTATTATTATGTAGTATAAAATTTAATTAATTTTTAAAAAAAATAATATAATATAAATTATTAAATTAATTTAATATTTTCGAGAAGTAATTTATATTTGTACTAAGAGAATAAAAAATTACTTTCATATATATAACAAATAAAGACAATTTTTATAGAAGAAATCGAAATAAAATTACTAAGAAGCGTTAAAAAGTTTAATAAATCTCTTTTTTAATTAAATTAAATTTTTAATAGCTTTTACTAATTTTTGGTATTTAAAATAAATTCTTGTTTGATTAAGTTGAATTCTTTGATCAGTTTTTTTACATATTCACCAGAAACTACATTATCCTTCGGTGGATTTTTTTGTACATAATCAGAGAAAAAAGCAGGAAAATCTTTCATCGTTTGATTCAAAATTATTTGCTAATAATTTAAAATAAAATAAGTAAGCACAATTTTATTTTATTTAATTTTAAATTTTATAAATTCACGCAAATAAAATTCCTACTTTTTCTATAGGCATTTCTTTAATTTCTGGGAGAAGGTTGATATTATAATTATCTATTTCATTTATGATTTCTCTATTCTCATCATTATCTTCATTCGCTTCTTCACTTAATTTTTCCTCTAACAGTTTTCGATTGCTCCAATCATCGATTAATTCTTCTTTAGTCGCTATGAAACCAATATCTCTATTTTCATACATTTGCACACATTTTTCACATTTACATAAAATATTAAAGAAACTAAATAAATCTATAAATATATCTAATTTTCTTTGGAAAATAATTTCTTTTGTATTTGAATTCTTAGAAGTATCCTTGACACAAATTGAAATCTCTTAAATTAAGAGATAAAAGTGGAGGAATTAAATTAATAATAAATCGTTTTAATTTTAAAAAATGAATACTTTCACTGCTCAAAGGGCAATTTCTATTGCCATATTGCTCATTGTAATTAGTTTCAAAATTTTGACTTAAAGCAGAATTTTTGATGTTTTTATTTTCATCATTTAAATCCAAAATAGAATTCAAGCCATCTGTTTCTAATATTTAAAAATTATAAGATACTTTTTATTTCAGATTTGACTTGTGAAGATTTAATTATTTCTGAATCGTTTATTTGAATAATTTTATTTTCTATATTTCCTTCATTACTTTTCAATCTTTTTTTACATAGAAAAGAAGTTTCCTCAACATTTTCATCTTTTTGAAAATCATTATTTATATTTTGAAAAATACAATTGTTATTTTCATTCGAAACAATCAAGCTTACTTAATTATAATTAAGAATGAATTTAATTTAAAATAATAATTCTATACATTTATTAAAAAAGATTTGAAACATAAATTTCTTACTCTTTTTAATTTTAAGGAAATTTTCAAACTCATTGTAATATAATAAAAAGTCCAATTTATCTTTGAGACATTTACTACAAATTAATTGCGAATCCTGGTTTTCATGATCAAATAGTCCCTAAATGAATTTTTTATATATTAATTTGTTTTTCACAACTTTTAATAAATAATAGGATTACATCTGTTTTCAAACAATCCAAATGATACCAATCTTCACATATAAGGCATTGTAACATTTCATCTCTTTCACCAGAATCACAATAGCAATATTTAAGCGAAAAATTATGATTATATATATTGCTTTGATTCAAGACTTCTTTTTCTCTTTGCAATTCACATGAATTATCTATAGGAACATAGTAAGAAAAATATTTATAAATTATTTAATTAAAGATTTGGAAATTTTTAACATTAAAAATTTTTCCTTAATAAAAATTTTTTTTATAAATATGAAAATTTAAATATACAATATTTAGAATTTCCGCAATCACATCTAAAATTCCTTTTAAAATTCAAATTGAAGACTTCATGGTTTTCATGGCATTTATACACACAAGCTACACAAATCCCTGAATCATAATCTTTTTCTTTTTTGCATGTTAAGCAAACATAAATTTCTTGTGTAATATATCCTTTTTGGTAAGTGCAATTTTTCACTTGGTCGTCTTTTTCAAATTTCGAAATTACTATTAATTCCTTGTTCATATTTTCCAAAAATTCGTTTATGGTGAATTCTTCTTCTTTTATATCTTCCTTAGAATTTTCTATAATCTCCTGGTTATTTTGAATTTCATTATTTGACTCTATATTATTAATGTTGTTTTTTTCGATTTGCTTGTCATTGTTGTTATTCATATGATATTTATTTATAAATTTTCACAAATATTTATTTAAAATCTATAGATTTAATTAGGAAAATACATAATAATATTTCTATTACCAAAAGTTTAAAGCTTTTTATTATATATAAATTTTATTTACCAATTATTTTTTAAGTATTTAATAATAAAATTAATAAAGAAGAAAGTTGCATTTTTCAAATCAATAGTTTAAAAATAATTAAAAATTTGTGTATTATATTAATTTTATGATATAAAATAAGAGTTTGTTTAAAATATTTGCTAATTTTATGGGGATTGGGGATTGGGGATTGGGGATTGGGGATTGGGGATTGGGCCCAATCCCCAATCCCCAATCCCCAATCCCCAATCCCCAATCCCCAATCCCCATAAATACTGTTCATTTATAGATTTTAAGATAAATTCTATATTTAACAAAATAATTTTTCCTTCACTAATTGAGCAAAATAATATAATCAATTAATATTTCTATAAAATATTAATAATTTAATTAATGATAAAATCAATATTTAATTCCTTTGTTTTAATATGGAATTTTATTTTTTGATTGAAATTTTTCAGAAATTTTAATAAGTAACTATAGGTAAAAAGATTTTTATATCTTACGAATAAAATAATTATAAATTTAACTTGTGGAATAGAAAGTATAATTTTTAAAAAAAATCATAATTTCAAAAATTCTGGATTGACTGATTGATTATTTTTAAAAATTTTATCTGATAAAATAAATTAAATAAATTTTGTTTGATATTGCGAAAGTCAAAAATAAATTTTTGTTTAAAAAAAAAAATTTTTAATAAAAAATTAAGAATGATTATTTCATCTTTCAATAATAAAATCAAAATCATTAGAATTTTTAATTTTTTTTTGAAAATTCTAAATTTAATTGAATAATTATTTAACTAAATTCTTGAGAATAATAATTATTTAAATGCATTTTCATGCCACATCCATTTACCACCATTTTCTGGTTCTTGTTGAGGTTCTGCTCTAGTACAAGTTCTTGAATAGCAATCCTTTCTATCTTCTAAGAAGAACTCACTAAATTCAGTTTCGCAACAAAAAGTGCAAAATTCTGATGTATTTTTACAATAGGATAAATCATTAAAATCATCTGGAAATGTAGCAACACAATAATCATTTCTTTTTTTTGTATTATCCATTGCAAGAATGCATTTATTAATATCACCTTTCTTATATCGGCTCCCAATTTCATCAGCTATAGACATTCTTACAGTTTGTAATTGTTGTTTTAATTTATTTTTTTCTCTTTCTGCATTTTCTCGAATTTTTCTTATTTTTTTTTGCAATTGGCTTCTCTTAATCATTACTTGCTGTGCAGTTTCTCTTTTGATTGATTCAATAGTTTCTTTTGCTTTTTGTGCATTTAAATTATATTGGTTTTCCAACTCACGTTCTTTTATAGCTTTCATTACACATTCTTTTTTTTGTTTTTCTTTTTCAATAGATATTCTAATCTCTGCTTTCTCCCGTTCTAATCTTTCCATTTCTTCTTTTTGAATAAGGGCTTCAAGGTTTATTTCTTTTTGAATCGCTTGAAGAGCAACTCCATTTGTTTGCTTTATTAAAGTATCTACATTTTCTCTATCTTGTCTTTCAATTTTATTCCTTATTTTTTCTTGTTGTTCCATTAAGAGTCCTTGTTTTGCGTCTTTCTATTTTAAATCAAAATTTAAAATATTAATTATTCTACAATGTGCAAGTTAAATTTGATTCAATTTTCGGACGAATAACAAATCATAAATAATTGAAAAAAGTATATTTTTTAGAGTAAATTAAAATTTTTATTCAAATAAAAATTATTTACCATTTTTTCATCCAATTTGCGTTTCAATTCTTCATCTTCAAGATTAGGTCTTTTGAAATTACATTGATATTTGAATAGATTAAAGTCATAGTCCCATTCTTCAACTGCTTTATCTGAATTTTCACAACCAAATGGACATAAAGTTGCATATTTTTTTTTTGATTCAAATATTTCAAAGCATCCTGGACGACTTGATCTATAAAATTGAGAAATCGCCATATTAAATGAGTAATAGAGACTCTCTGTATTATCACCAGAATATAGAGTAAAGGTAGAATTATTCATTATAACACGCATAGGAAGAGAAATAGAATTCTGTCCCTCAAGTTGTTGCTTTGTAAATAAAGGGTTTCTGCTAAAAATAGGATCAGTCACATTTTGGAATAACATTAAATCTCCTTCTTTTATTTTACATTTTACATACCTTTGTGGTTTATCACTAAGAGGCATTATTTTCAAAATAGGTTTATTATATTTAGTGTTATTCATTTTTTTTTGGGCTGTTTTAAAAACTTCTGGACAAGGCTGCATATTACATGGTCTTGTAATGATACTTTGTCCTATACATTCAGCTCCTCCATGTTTGGGTGGAACACACATTCTTTGCAAAGTAGATGTTCCTCCACCACATTTTAAACTACATTGAGTCCAATCCTGGAGAACAATCCAATAACCATCAGTTAACTTTTGTGTAGAGTTGAAGGAAACTCCCAAATTTCCATTATCATTGTTTAATTTTGTTTGGCCAGTAACAGGATCTATTCCATTAGGATTTAATATATTTTGTAAAGTGTTTTTATTCCTTCCATTATTATTGCCGTGTTTTAAAGCAATAATTCCATCATCATGTTGTTCATCGATTTTCAAGGTACGTAATAATTCGATGAAATTGCTTTTCACACTGACTTTTTCGAAGCATATTATCCAAACAATTTTTCCTGAATCACGGGTAATTATTTTAGTACAAGATCCTTCACTGAAATCACCAAAATTGGTAATTCCTCCAATTTTTCTGTCATCTTCATAAACAGGACGCATATCTGAAATAGTGAAAGTATCTCTCGCATTTCTTACATTTTCCTTTAAAATTTAATTATCAAAAAATTTAAAAGTAAGGAAAAATTATTACATTAATATCATTAAGTTTAATATAATATTAAATTAAAATAAGAATAAAATAATTTGGATATTGCTTTTATTAAAATTAGAACAAATTCAATTAATATAAATATTTTATAAATTAATTAAAATTACTCCTTTAGTTGAAAAGATAGTGACGAGATTTTTATAAAGAACCAAATAGAAAAATTCTTTATCTTTGACAAATCTGTTTTCCCCATCTTTATCAATTTGTGAATAGTCTTGACCAGGAAAATATTTCATTTGTTCTTTAAAATCACTATTTACAAAAAATTTTTTTGGGCTAGGGGCAGAAATTCTCAATTGGAGTTTTTTATCATCAGTAAAATCATCAGAATATTTGAAATACTTTACCCAAGAATGCATTAAAATAGGGCCTGATTTAGATAAATCAAGTTTTTTAGAAAAATCATTTAATTTTTGTTTGTTAGCAGCGAAAGCTGATTCCATTAAATTATCATTTTTCGCTAAATCTGAGCTTTTGTCAACTACTAAGTCATCTTTTTTATTGTTTTTTTTTTGAATATTTGAATTAAATTTATTGTTTGAGTTTTTTTCTAAAAGAGAATAGGAATTCATGTTTTTATTCAAATTATGATTTTCATTTGAAGACTCTGCTCGAATTTTTCTATGCTTCAAGTTTCCCGAATTCATAAAAATTCCTGTATTTAAGAAAATTTTTTCTGTATTTGTATTAGATGTTGAGGCTGAATTATGATTTGAATTTCCAAAATGGTTTGAGTTTTCACTAGTTGCTTTATTTTGCAATAGATTAAGTAATGTATTACTACTTTCTAAGCATTCTGAAAAATAAATAAAATAAGTAGAAATAACCATAAAGATAAGAATTTTAATATTTCTTGATAGCTTCATTAAACAAGATTAATAAAAATATTTAATTTTTTTTATAATTTTTATTTTTAAATCAGATCCAGTCAATATGTTGGAAAATATTACATTAATTATATTATTAACAATTTATTACATTTATTATGGAAATGTTATTATGGATTTAAAGATAAATTTAAACTCAGTAAAATAATTTAAACTCATTAACAAATTAAGAGTCAAATTATTTGTTTTATCATATTTAGCAGTTGATTATTGATTGATTATTTACTAAAAGATGTTTAAAATAATAAATTGTATATTTAAAAATTCATTCAAAAAACAAACATATCATTTTTAGCTATCAAGGGAATAATAAAGCTCAAATTCTTCTGTTTATCATTTCTTAAGTTTATGCAATAAATCTTAAACGTCTAATATTTTAATAATATTTGTTAATCATGAAAAAAAAATCATACATTATTTAAATTTATATTCATTCATAAAATAATTAAATGAGAACAAACTTTTCTTTTATAGTGAAATTTTTTTTACTTAACTTTATTAATAAAAAAATCTTAGTCTAACTATTGTTGAAATAAAAAAAATGATGTTATGTTTTGGAATTAAAATTATTTAATAATTTAGTTAAATTTATTCAATCGTTAATAAATTCCGGAATATTTTTTAATCATTTTTACATTTTTAAAAACAAGAAAACTTATTTTCCAAATTTTTTATCTCTAGGTGGTGTAACACCTCTGATAGATCCAGTAGCAAACATATTATTCAATTTATTTGCAGGTTTTAATATTTGAAAGGAGCACATTAAATTTTCATCAACAGACATCATAGCTCCTGCATTATCGAATTCTCCACAGTAATTTGGAGCAGAAAATATTGTGACCAATTGTCTATTCGAAAAAAATTCATATCCCTCTTCAACTACCTATTTTAATCATTTGTAAAATTATAAGATGTATCATTTTTTCATCGCTTATAAATTGCATTGAAATAAATGTTACTTAAATTAATACAATTCTAAAAAGAATTACTTGATGTGCTCTACAAATAAGATCAAGATCATTATTTTTTAAGAATTTATCAATAATAGCACCTGAAAATGTAACTGATACTCCTCTGTCATTTGGACCCCATCCATTGGCATCTTTATCTGGATCTGACCAAACCAAATCACATAATAATCCTAAATGTTTTTTGAAATAATAATTATTTTATTATTAATTTTAAAAAAATAAAGAAAATTTTTATCTAATATTTTTTAATGAAAAAATATATAAAATTTTAATTTTTAAAATAAAAATAAAAAATATTTTAAAATTTATACAAAACTCTTTACAAGTCAGACATTATTTAGAAACAATTATATTGATTTTATATTGAATTTTTAATTCATTTAAATCTATAAAAATTCAAAAACAAAACAAACCATTTATAAGATACCTTGTTCGGGAACATCAGTAGGCCTTACAATTTTCTTTATATCGTCTATTGTATTAAGATCAGGAGATAACCCACCATGCATACATAGTATTTTATCATCAAGTAATGCTACAACTGGAAGTGCATTAAAGCAATCTGTGAAGTTTTTCCATAATTTAATAGAATAACGTCTTTTACATTCATCATAAAATCCATAAATTCTATTAATACTTGCACATTCATGATTTCCTCTAGTTATAAAAAAATTTTCTGGATATTTTATTTTATAAGCCAATAACAAGCTAATTGTTTCTAAAGATTGTTTTCCCCTATCAACATAATCTCCCAAAAATAAATAATTTGATTCAGGAGGATATCCTCCGTATTCAAATAGCCTTAATAAATCATAAAATTGTCCATGAACATCACCGCAAATTTTAATCGGAGCTTCTAATTCCAAAAGAATCGGTTGAGACATAAAAATATCTCTAGATTTATTGCAAAGCCATTTTATTTCATTTTCTGATAATGTGACTAATCGATTAGGCTTGTACCTATAATAAATAAAATTCTTACGATCTTGCTGCAAGAAGCTTATTTATAATCTCATCAACATCGTATTCATTTTGCCCTTGATTCATTTTATAATGATAAATTTAATTATTTAATTTTATTTAAATTTGAAATTTAATTTTTGTTGAGTTTTTTTGCTATATTTGACAATTATTCAACATTCATGATTTTACTATCACAGGTTATAGATATCACTTTTAGATTAAGTTTTACATATAAAGCTGATTATTTTAAAAATAAATTTTTTACGTAATTTCAATTCGGAATATTTAATTTTATCATTTATAATAAAAATGAAATTAAAATTTATATATAATTGTTAAATTGGATTAAATTTTTATTCAAAAAGTAATTTCAAAAATTAAAATATGTTTTTTAAAAATTTTTTTATATGATAGATAAATATCATTTAGAAAATTTGATGTGCTCGATCTTTGGAAAGATTTTTATATTTTAATTAAAATATCTGGTTTAATCAGTAAATTAATTATTTTCCCTTTGCTAAAGAAAATAATATCACAAACATTTGATATTTTTTTAATTCCATTATGTGACTAAGAAATAAAATTTTTTTTGAATTGAAAAATATTTTTCTATCTATTTTTATTCATTTTCAAATTATATGATATTACAATAAAAGTTCATTAAAATACCAAAATAGATGTAAAATCCATTTCCATTTAAAAAACAAATGATTACCTTTATTGAATTTTCTATATAATCATTCTTTGTCATCTAATTTGTTAGTTTCCTTCATCTATAATTCTACATTGATAAAATAATTAAATTTTATTGCTTTTTAAGATTATTTATTAAAATAATTTGAAATTATTAGATTTTAATTAAAATAAAACAATTATCAAAAAAAAATTTTAAAAATATATTGGGGATTGGGGATTGGGGATTGGGGATTGGGGATTGGGCCCAATCCCCAATCCCCAATCCCCAATCCCCAATCCCCAATCCCCAATCCCCAATCC